>Ga0302185_10001491_pt1 | contig 16317 bp, 11 predicted proteins | sample II_Bog_E1_1_FD_200231 | JGI IMG/M metagenome (GOLD analysis project Ga0302185, IMG submission 200231) | Peat permafrost microbial communities from Stordalen Mire near Abisko, Sweden - II_Bog_E1_2 | ecosystem: Environmental > Terrestrial > Soil > Wetlands > Peat | place: Sweden: Abisko... | reverse complement strand
CGGACCATCGAGATATTCTTCGACCAAAACGTTGTGAAGCGCTTCGCGCTCCATATCTATGTTTTCGTTTTTTGCAATGGTATGGAATGCATTAATAGCTTCAGTTAAATTATTAGCGCGAACGACATTCATGCTTCCTGAACCATCCACCGGTTTTACAACAACAGGGTAGGAGAACCCCCTGAGGCTTTGAGTTAATTCTTTTTCGTCCTCAGTATAAAAAAAACGTGGAGCCAGCAAACCATTTGCAATAAGCTGTTCACGCATCCTGTGCTTAAGACGCAAAACATCAACTTTGTCGGCATCAAGCCCAGGGATAGCCAATGCTTTACTTATTTTCGCCGCCAGGGGAACATAGTATTCAAAACCAGGAACTACCGCATCCAGTCCGATGTCCTTTTTAAGTTCTGCACACTTTTTGATAACAAGTTCATCATCGTTTGTATCAATTTTCACTAAAAAGTCTGCATTCGAACGATACCGTTCATTAACTTTTCGTTCTCCCATATCCGCAGTCAACAAAATGGTGCGTAATCCCATTTGTTTTGCTTTTATCAGGTACTCTCTTCCGCAGGACACAGGCTCAATCACCGCTACAGTAACTATTCGGGATGTTGTTTCGATATTGTTATTTTCAAGCATATCTAGAGATTATTTTCAGGTTTGATAATTTTTAAGTATCAATTGGGCTCCAACTAAGCATTTAGTGATTAAACATATGATTAAAAAAATAATCAGAAATCAAAAGCACCAGGCAAATTAAAAGAAGAATGATAAGGAACGGATAAATAAAGCGCCACCAGGCTTTTAAGTCAATATTAACCAAAGACAAAGTAGGTAATATCAGGCCGGTTGGTGTTATTAACCCCATAATGCCCGTGCCAAAAAGATACGCGTTGACAGCCTCTTTACCCGAAATTCCTATCAATATGCACAATGAACCGATGATCGGCATGGTTAAAACTGCTAAGCCGGAAGTGGATGATATGAAAAAGTTTAATACAATAAATAATAGCATTAATAACAATACAAAACAGGCGGACGGCACGGACGCCGATAGCTTTGCACCATAAAAAATTATAGTGTCACTTATTTTTCCATCATTTAAAATCATGGTTACCCCCCGCGCTGTACCTACTATAAATCCAACTCCCAAAAGACTTTCCGAACCTTTGATGAATTTTTCTACAAAATCTCCATTGTCCATTCGGGTGATGAATCCGAGTATAACAGATGAAATTAAAAATAGAGTTGACATTTCGAGTACCCACCAGTCCAGTGCCACCACACCGATAATTAAAATGGCGAAAGTGCCAAAAAAGAGTATCAACAATATGTTTATCCGTTTTAAAGAATGTATTGGTTTAAGTGGCTTTATTTCTTCCACCCATAAACTGCTTGCGGAAGGGTTGTATGTGAACGAGTATGATGGCAAATGTTTTATCCGTTTTGCATACCGAATTAAGTAAAATATATAGAGAGCCGTAGTTAAAACAAATATACATAGCCTCTCACCCAGGCCATTTGTCCAATTTATACCCGCGGCATTCGATGCTATTATAGTAGAAAAAGGATTCATGAATGACGAAAGCGCACCGACCTGTGTGCCTCCAAATATTACCGCTACAGGAACTAGTAAATCATACCCTGCAGAAAGAAATAAAGGTACAATGACCGGGTAAAACATCAGCGCCTCTGCGTCCATCCCATAAGTAGAACCGGCGAGTGAAAATAAAAAAGTTGAAATAATGATTAACCAATATTCTTTCCCTTTCATCCGCGCCGCCATCGCAGCTAATCCGATTTCGAGCGCGCCGGTGTGGTTAAAAAGATTCATAAAGCCACCAAGCACAAGAACAAATAAAATGACATCAAATGAATCATAGATCCCCTTTAACGGGGCTTGAATAACAGCGATAAGACCCTGTTGATTTTTAGAAGTTCTTTGATACGTTCCGGGAATAGAGATTGGTTTTGTAATTTCCCTTTTTAGGAATTTTTCAATATTTATATGAACGCCTAAACTATCTAATGTTTTTTGTTTTGCACCAAGTGAATATGTTCCGTTAATTGTTTTTAAGCTAAAATCATTGTTTTGATTGTAATTGAGTTTGTCATACTGACCAGCTGGAATTACCCAGGTAGCTAATGCAGCCACGATGGCGATTAACATCAATATAGAAATGGGAGAAAGCTTTTTTTTTGCAGCTATCATAATTTATTATTTTCTATCGGGGGCCAATAAGTTGATTATTTCTCTCGCCGAAATCTCGAAATAATATGCAACCTTTAAATATGGAATTGCTCTGATTGGAATAAGCAGGCAAAATAGTTTAGGCATATATCTCTGACAGGTAATATTTTACGAAAATAAATTTACGAAAATACTAATACAATTCATTTAATATTTTCTTTAAAAACACTTAGCTTTTCTTCTGAAACAGATTAGTTGTACATTCCAGAGCCACTGGCCATTTCGTTCTGGAATTGCGAACAGACTACTCAGCAATACTTTGACCAGGCTAGTACATTAATTGCCAATTATTATAACGCCAATAACAACACGACCTGTTGCAGAAAGCAACCGGCGAATATTTAAGGGTTTTAAACCCTTGGGGATTTTTGTCCGTAACCAATCTGTGTTATTTAAAACCTTGTCCTTAAAGCACCCAGGCCAAAGTTTTACCTACGATTGGAGTCAAAATTAACCCGTTGCGGCAAGAGCAGTGGTTCAATGTGTTTAGTCAGCAATAAAAGTTTGAAACCTGTTTGTTTGAAAAATATAAATTATTTCCAAACAGCGTATTGACCCCAATATTCGGTCGGCAATTAAAAAGCAATGGAAAGATATTATAACCCAGCGGAAATCATAAATATCCGGGATGTATTCTTGTTTTGTTAGATAAAGATCGTACATGAAAGGCGATAGAATTATTTAGTGAAAGCGCACTTATCGGGGAATAAACAACCTTGTTGATAGGATTTTAGGTAAAATATGGCAATGTTGATAAAAACTGTTTATTGGATTCCATCCAACCCGTCAGTATTGAATTTTCCGGGTTAGGATTCCAGCTGTTTTGAGGATCTGAAAAGGCTCAACCTCTCCGCACTCCATGTTATTCAACGAAGGTGAATAATAAACTTCAACATAAAATCCATCAATAAAATAGAGCAAAATATTATACAAGTTATACAAGAATAGAGCAAATATATAATCGCCTTCTGTCCTAACATCTAAAAAAACACAGCCCAAATTACTCGGCTGGCTCCTGTTGACTTAATAACCTGAACTGATAAAGATTCATCCGTTCAAAGGCACTTCGATTCAGTTCAAATAATGAGGTCAAATAAAGTCTGCAATATCCTTAAATAAATTTTTCAACTCAACCGGCGATCGGTTATCGTCAATTAATTTCACAGGAACACCGTCGTACTGTTCCACACTGGATTTGCTTAGCTTAGCACCTGCGAACAATATTTATGGGCTATTGTGAAAAAGTCTGTTATAGAAAGTAAGACTTTTTAAATTAATTGTGTATTGTTTGGAAAAGTCCGGATGTAAATTTTGAGCGTTAGCAATTAAAAAAACATTGTCTTTCGTAACGGTGATGTTCTTTCCTATAACAAGGTTTAAAAAACAAATACTAACAGAGCGATCGGCTCTACATTCTAATCTCCAGTTTAATAATCTTTTGGGTGACAAATTATTGCCGTTTTCGACCTTTAGAATCAGGGTGTTTGGCCCACTGTTATTTTTTATAAATGAACCATAATATTGATAATTAAATTGAAAAACAAAAAGCAAATAATAGAAAAAGACAGTAATAAAAATAAAAGAAACTATTGAAACAATCGCTAGCTTTCTTGGGGGATGCCCAATCGATTGATCTAAATTTGACGTTGATCTTGTAGCAGGCATGCTGGTTAAATAGTTAACTGATTTTCTACCAAATTATAATATTTATTTCTATTGGCCAATAAATCAATGTGGTTGCCGATTTCGACTATGCGCCCATTGTCAATCAGGATGATTTGGTCAGCGTTTTTTATGGTACTTAAACGATGTGCGGAAATTACAACCGTCCTTCCTTTAAAGAAGGGCGCAAGATTTTCCGTGATTACTTTTTCATTGTTCGCGTCTAAAGCATTAGTAGCTTCATCAAAAAATAAGATCTGAGGTTGTTTATAGATAGCTCTGGCAATTAAAATCCTTTGTTTCTGGCCCTGGCTTAAACTAAGCCCGTTTTCACCAATTTTCGTCTGGTATTTATTAGGAAGTGAGTCTATAAAGACATGTATGTTTGCCATCTGCGCCGCTGATTTCAATTTTTCATAATCTAAATATTCACCAAGCGATATATTTCCGCCAATTGTATCTGAGAAAATAAAACTGTCCTGAAGAACTGAACCGCATTTATCCCTCCAACTTATTGGATTTATTTTACTTAAACTTTGATTCCCTATCAAAATATCACCTTGTATAGGTTGGTAGAATTTCAACAATAATTTAATCAATGTGGTCTTCCCGCTTCCGCTCATTCCAACAATTGCTGTGATTTTGTTTGGAGGAATAGTAAGCGATATATTCTTTAAAGTGCAATAATTTATATCATTGTTAAAGCTGAAGGATATGTTTTCAAGGGTTATTCCTTTTTCAGTTTCCGCGATAGCGGTAGTACAATTATCATTCTCGTCTTCCTTGATATAAATCTCTCCCATTCGTTCTAAACTAAATTTTGCGGTGTATCCCTGCAGGATTAGTGTTAAGATCTGACTGATAGGCGCATTTAACTGGGCAAGTATAAATAGTACTGCAATAAGGCTGCCGAGTGTCATATGGCCCCTTATAACGGCAATAGCGCCAATTAAATTAACGCATACGACGAGGAAATAACTGAAAAATTTCGCTCCCCCGTTTTGTTTTTGACTCAGGTCCAGTTTCTCTACGTTTTCCTTAAACAGCGCCGCCTGGATTCGTTCCCATTCCCACCTTATTTTTTTTTCGATATTATTCAGTTTAATTTCCTGAATGCCATTAATAATTTCAAATAATTTACTTTGATCCTGTGACATTAATTGAAATATCTTATTGTCGTTTATTCTCATTTTACTTAAATAAACAAAAATCCAACCCACTTCAAGGCCTGTACAAACCAAAAAAATCAGGAAAATAGTTAAATTATAATAGGCTAAGGCGCATGAAAAAATAAGAACACTAAACACCGAAAAGATGCTTTTCAATAAGGTGTCTGTAAGAAATCTTTCAATCCTGTCATGGTCTCTTACTCTTTGTATTAAATCTCCTTTGAACCTGCCGTCAAAAAACACCAATGGTAAATTCATCAATTTTATGAGGAAGTCTGATATGATAAAAATATTTACCCTTGAGCTCAAATGAATGAGGAGCCTGGAACGTAAAAAGTCGATCATAGTACTGGTCAGATAAATCACGAAAAGTGCGCCTACAGTCAGATAAATGAAGTCTGTGTCAAAATTGGATATTCCATCATCAATTATCCATTGCGTAAAAAAAGGCAACATCAACTGCAGAACGCTTCCTATGAACAGGCTTAGCAATAACAACGTAAGGTGTAGCTTATATTTTGACAAGTATTGAAAAATGTAGCCGGCACTTGCTTTGTTGACCGCTACGCCATCTTTTGTTTTTTCAGTTTTATAAAATTGTGGTGTTACGTCCAATAATATTGCAAACCCCGCATCGTCATTTGCATACCAACTCTTTTTAAATTCCTTAACATCCACTTTTAAAATTCCGTAAGCAGGATCTGCGTAATGAACTTCCTTTTTGCTGATTTTGTAAAGCGTAATAAAGTGATCTTTTTTCCAATGTATAATACACGGGCCGTTTAATTTATTGGCTAAACTATCCAGATCAGTTTTAATCAGCAACGTACGAAATCCTAATTGCTCGGCAACACGGCCGATATCCTGGGCATATAATCCGTTTTTGGTTAGCGTAGTATTTTCAGCCAGTGTCGAAATTTTTATTTTTTTACCAAAATATGCTGAGACCATGGCCAGGCATGCGAGTCCACAATCTGTGCTGTCATTTTGTTTAATAAATGGGAATGGCGTGCTAAACATTTTGTTGTACCTGTTTATTAAGAAATCATTTCAGTTACGACATTTTTTTTCATTTTTTGAACGGCATCGTAAAAGTCATCCTTTAAAATAAATTTATTATCTGTAGCCAGGCGTACAATATCCAGTTTTTCAAATCCGTTAGAAACAAATTTTAATCGCCGCTCAACTTTTGGCGAGGAATACAATTGGTTTTCGTAAGCTATTTTCCATAGTTTGTAAATTCCATACCATACAAATATTGCTTCCTGAATACTGGATATAGAAATTCTATTTCCAGTCCAGGGTGAAATTGCAGAATATCCTGCCTGATGTGTTTCCTCCCTTGTTGGCAACCAGGCATCAATTGCATCACCCATGTACAGCGTTGAATGAATAGATTCATGGATAAAAGCTTCAATTATTTTTTCAGGTTCAGCCAATAAAACATTGGATATAACTGTCCTTCCTATAAACCTTGCATCAGAACCGGAAACCAGGTTAGTAACTACACCCTGGTTTGTAATTCTATTAATTACGATCGCTTTTAAATAGGTGGTTAGCTGATTTGTAATGCCCGGAAATGGCAGAATTGGCAACACTGTATTTTCAAAAAGGTCGCATATTTCCTCTATATCCGCGAAGTCGTAGGGGGTGATCGTATGACTTAACGGTTCATTGACGTCCTGATTTGTAATTTTCAAACAATATGGACTGAAAAAATCAACCGGAATTATATCAAGGAGTTTAAAGGAATCAAAATTGGTAAACTGGCCAATTTGAGAATTATATTTTATAAAAAAGCTTCCGTCAGGTATCCATAATGACTTATAGTTTTCGATATTAAACGAATTCAATCTTTTGCTTTCAATTGCGTTCATTGCCGTTACCAATGATTCAAAAACCACCTTGTTGTCTACAAGATGAAACTTTCGAATCAGATAGCTCATCTCAGGGATTTGCAAAAGTACAGACAGTTCATTACTGTCTATTTTTTGCTCAGCAATGATCAATGCTTCATATAGTTCAGAATTGCTTCTCAAAAAGTACGCCTTCAAATAATCATATTTTTTCAACAATGCAGCTTCATATTGTTGATGAATTAAATTTTGCATTTGTACTGCATCTGAGTTATCAAAACTGAATGCTGATTTAAATAGGTGCAGCGGCTTTATCAAAGACAGTGTTTCCATGATTTTGTAATTAATAATGCAGATTTGGTTCCTGAATAATGTATCCCTTGGCAGTATGGTAGTTTAAAATCTCAATACCTGCTTCTGCAAGTAATGATTCGGGGAATTCTGAAAACACCGTTTTTTGAATATGGGTCATCAGTTTTAATAGATCTAAACAATAAACAGACGGATTATCAAATCCATTTGATTTTTTGAACCGGTGCGGAAGATATCCCCCGCCACAAATCTCATTTATAGGACATCTGGCGCAGGTTGGACACAGGTCTTTATTGGCAGAATAATATAGTTTGACCATTTTATTATTAAAAGCACTATCCAGCTCTTCATCCAAAATGTTAATCCCCTCTTTAGTTATTCCATTTCCACAAATTCTCAAAACGTCGGCACTTTCAATGCCTCCGTCAGTTTCAATAATTAAAAGTTCATTATTTTGTGTGCCGACGATCTCATTAGCCACATTTCCACCGAGCAGGTTAGTTATGATATTCTCGAAAAATCTGATTTTTATTTTTTCAGTATCGTTGTACCAGACGTCAAACAAGTCTGAAAGCCATTGCCCGTAAGCATATTCTGAAATATCTGGCCCAAATAACCCGGGTGGCAAATGTTCAAAGTTTGCATCCGGAAGTAAAAAATCCGCCTGGTTGATGGACAGGTATTTAAAATGATTATAGACTTCTTTAGGGCTTTCCAGAAGGTTGACTACAGTAATTATACTTAAGTATTTAGAGATTTCAGGATGATTTTGTGCCGCTCTTAACCCTTTAATGATGTGGTCATAGGAACCTTTACCTTTATGATCAACCCTAAAGGTGTCATTCATTTTTTTGGTTCCGTCCAGGCTAATTCCAACGTAAATCCCTAATTCAGACAGCAGATGACACCAGGATTCATCTAATAAAACTCCATTTGTTTGAATGGTACAACTTACATTTATCAGATTCCCTATTATCTTATTCTTTGCCTCAATGAATTGTTGAAAGAACCGCTTTCCTGCGAGCAGCGGTTCGCCGCCATGTAAAATGAATAAAAAATTATTAATGTTATGTTTTAAACAATGACTTTTAACTTTATGCATAATTGCATCGATAACCATCGCCGACATCACTTTTGGTTGTTGTTTATAAGTGAGATCGCCCATGTTATACATGTAGCAATACGAGCAATTTAAGTTGCAACGGCTGGCAACCTTAACAACAAGTACTCTGCAAAGTGGGTCGAAATCTTCCATAATTAATCAGCATAGTGAATAAGTTCCTGCATATATTTTGGCGTTTCAGTCAACAATGCAGATTGTTGGATTTCTAAAGCTTCGGCGTATGTCAATTTAGAAATACCTGCTTTTTCGAGCACATCTGCCGGAAACTGGCTTATGATTACATTTTGAATATGTGTTATTAATTTCATTAAATCGTGGCAATAAACACTGGGGTTATTAAATCCATTCCCGGCGCTGTAACGGTGGGGTAAATATCCGCCGCCACATATTGAGTTTACCGGGCAATTGATGCATTTTTCCGGTAAATTGATATGACTTAAGTTATAAAGGCGCGCAAGCGGAGTCGTTAAAGCTTCGTCTATGTCTGTATTTTTTATATTGGCGTTTGTTTTAGTAAAACCATGGCCGCATATCTTTAAAACGTCTACTGATTCGATATCACCATTTGTTTCAATGACCAGCACTTCATTATTCCCCTGGCCAAGCATATCTGATCCTATTTTCTTACCGAGAATGCTTTGCATAATGTTTCTGAAAAACCTGATAGATATCCTGTTCTTATCTACCGTCCATTGGTCGAAAATCTTTATTAACCAGTCGCCAAAAGGGGTGTCGTCCCCGGTATTAAAAATTAATGGTGGCTTTTCATGATTCGCATCAGGTAAGAGAAAATCAACATTGTCTGAATTAAGCTGCTTAAAATGATTGTATGTAGCTACCGGGTCGGCGCCTATATCGATAACACACAATAATCCGGGCGGAAGCTTAGCAGTGGGACTGCTCTGAGCGATTTTCAATCCCTTAATTATATTATCATATGAACCCCGTCCGGCATGATCTATCCGGAATTTATCGTTTTGCTCGGGAAGGCCGTCAAGGCTTATTCCTATGTGAATATTTAATGAGCCGAGAAGCTTTGCCCATTCTTCATCCAGTAATATGCCGTTTGTTTGAATCGAAAAACGGACATCAGTAATTTGTTTTAGGTGAGCATTGGCTAGATTGACAAAATCGGTTATTGTTTTTTTTCCGGCCAATAAGGGCTCGCCCCCATGAAATACAAATGTAAACCGGTTAATATCATGACGAATGACGTGTTTTTTTACCTTCTTTATCAGTGCGCTTATCGTATTAATCCCCATAACCTTTGGTTGTAATTTGTATGTTTCATCACCAAGGTTATACATATAACAATAGGTGCAATTCAAATTACAACGACTTGCAATTTTGACTACTAATGCTTTACAAATTAATCCTGAGTCGTCCATGGTTTGAGAATGTGTGAGGTTTTAAAAAAACACCTACCGAATGCCGCTGGCATCCGGTAGGTGTTCGTTTTTCAGGCAGTTATGATGATGATCGGAGAACTGCCGCGACTGTAGTTTTGGCTGTAGTGCCCTTGTGAATAATCACTGGCTGCCTGCCCGCCGGTTAAAATTGAATTGTTGGCCATTTCCTTGATAGCCTCATTTTCGAAAGAATCAATTGAACCTTTAATTAGGTCAACCTGACTTGCATCAAATTTGAATTTTGTTTTCATGTTTTTTTAGAATTAACGGTTTAGAACTTGCACTACTTGGTAAGGCCTTTCACTTGGTGCGGTGTAAAGTGAGCCAATATTTAACTTTAAAGAAATAGCAGAATGTTGCTAAAATTTAAATTGATATAGTAACTTTTTACTATGTAGTTTTTGAATATTTTAATTCCATTGCTTTAACTATCAAGTCACGGTTACTTTTCAGTTTTAACTTTTTTCTGATATTTGTTTTATGATTATTAAGTGTGTTAACACTGATAAATAGTTCATCGGCTATTTCGGAGACCCTGTTTCCTGAAGCCAGCTTTATTAATATTTTCTTTTCAGTTTGAGTTAAACTTGACAAATTAAGGTCAGGAACATCGTTTTTTGCGACAACGGTGTGTTGCGTAATCCATTTTTTAACTTCACTGGATATAAACTTTTTACCCTTTTCTAAAGTGTTTAAACATGACAGCATCTCCTGAAAAGTGAAGCAATCGCTAAAGTATGCACTTGCATTCATCTGGATCAGCGAAGAAAAATCGGGAGGAAGCGAAACCAATTTTGCAATAAACTGATTTTCAGGATGGGTCACTTTGGAAAAACAAGTAATTTCGTCAAAAGTGTTATCATCAGAATAGTTGATAAACGTGCAGTCAATATCCCCTTGTAAGATGCTCTGCCGAAAGCTTAAATAGTTGTAATCGCAGGTTTTAACAATAAATCCCCTTTCCGCCAGATATTCACCGACCAACATAAATGTAGTGTCAGCGATATCTGGTAAAACAAATAATATTGTTTTCATGAGAACACGGATTATATATTTAATAAGATTTAGGTTTGAGTACACGATTTATACGTTATACGCTAATTGTAAGCCCGCTTCTGCTCATCATCACTTGCCGTCTTTCTTTTTCGTGCATCAGAAACTTTATTGTGCCCTATTCTATAAGAAATTGACATTGCAATGTTTCGAGTGTCATTTTTCTCAAAAAAGCCATTGTCCTGGTTTAAATAGGACACATTTATACGATAAGCATTGCCATAAAAAATATCTCCTGCAGCAATTCTTATAGCGCCTTGTCCGTTAAATATTGTTTTTCTGATACCAAAGCTTACATCATAAGTTCTGTCTAGTTTATATATTCCCTGGATACTTGGAGATGAATACCATGCGCTTATTTCTGCCCTTAATCCTGCTTTCTTATTTATTAAAAATGACTGGTTAGTATTTGCATATACCGATGGCGTATGGTAATTGTACGACCCCTGCAAATACGCTGATTTTTCCTGTTTGATTGAAGCTTGCACAAAGTTGTTCATTTGCCACCAACCGAAAATATTAACAGGTATTGATGCAAACAATCCGGTTTCTAAACTTAAGTCGAGATTTTGTTGCGTATTGTAAAATATTTTTGAAATATTATCCTGGACTGTGATATTGCTGAATACATCGGTGGTCCTGCGATAAAAAAAAGTAATATTATATTGCTTCTGGTAGGTATATCCCAATTCATAATTAGTGATATAGGCCGGTTTTAGCCCCGGATTTCCTTCGTAGTAATTGTAGGGACTTGTATAATATTTGAATGGGTTAAGCCTGCTATAATCCGGCCGGTTGATTCTTGATCCGAACACGAAATTCAACTCGTTATTTTTATCGAAATCATAATTAAGATATATTGTTGGAAACAGATGAAAGTAGTTTTGGAAATTTAAGCTATCCAGTGTTTTTGAGTCACTGCTTGTACTGGTGTACTCTCCCCGGAACCCAATTTGATAGGCAAGTTTATCCAGTTGGCCATTAATATTCACATAGCCTGCCGTAGTTTTTTCCTTGTACTCAAAATTATCAAACTGATTTGAAAGCGAAATCAAAGAGCCCTCATTGACGAAATTAAACAAATTTTTAGTGTCAATATCCGTGTATTTTGCACCTGCTGAAAAGTTGACCTTTTTAAATATCCGTTTACCATAGTCAACTTTTGCCGACCAGATATTTATATGCTGATCAGAATTTGAAGTTGTACTATAGGGCATTGAGGCTATACTGCCATCATTGAAAAATGTCTCGCTTTGAACGACCTGATCGTTTGTGTTATGAAAGGGTACATAGTCAATATCAAAATTTATCGATTGTCCGCTGGTATCAAGCTTGGTTTTATAGTTTAAATTATAGCTATACTGAATGCTATGGCCATCTGTGACATTGGTTGTATTTAAAATGGAATCAGGAGCCGTTTCATAGTTATTGAATATTTTTGTTGAAGCGCTGTTATATCTGTTATTATCGCCATAATATCCGTTTATCAAAAATCCCACTACTTGATTTTTGGTGAAATTATAATCCGTTCCAAATTGAAAATTACTGGACTTTCCCGCCCGGAAACCATCATTAACTCCGTTCCAGTCAGCATAATTTCCCGGCGAACTGAAGATAACGTAATCAGATTCATAATGTTCCTTTTTACGCCTGCTATAGCTGTAATTACCATAAATGTCAAGTGCGCCATCCCGGTAATTGAAAACTGCGCTGCCGGAATAGTTGGAATATTTTGTCTGTGTATAATTGGAACCCAGGATCAGGCTAAAGCCGTCTCCAATAATCTTTTTTGTAATTATATTAATTATAGCAGCGCCCTGAGCGTCGTATTTTGCCGGTGGATTGGCTATTATTTCTATCTGAGAAATTTTATCAGAAGGGAGAGACTTTAAATAATTGCTTAAATCGTCGCCGGATAACCTCAGCGGCCTGTCATCTATATAAACGATTACACTCTTGTTTTGCGCCGTTATAGCCCCATCAGATTGGGTTTGAACACCGGGCGCTCTGCTGATCGCATCCCAAACGGTACCGGCCGAAGCAATTATGCTGTTTTCAACATTAAAAACGATTCGGTCTATCTTTCTTTCAATAAGCGGTTTAGTACTGCTTATTGTAACCGAATTTAAAGTATTTATGCTTTCCTTTAAATAAATAAGGATGGAATCTTTTGGAAGGACGACTTTTCTTTCGAATTTCCGGTATCCGATTTTTGATGCAATAATAGAATATTCCCCGGAATTAAGGTCTTTAAAATAGAATTTGCCGCTATCTGACAGCGCAAATTTTAGCGGTTTGTTGTTTCGGATCAGCGTAATGGTCGCCGCATCGATTCGCCTTCCAATGCTGTCTTTAATTTCTCCGTTTAGTGTAGTTTGAGAAAAAGCGTAAAATGGAAAGAATAAAAATAGGGTGGTTAAGGTTTTTTGCATTTTTTTTAAACAAACCTACCAGCAAGTAATGTAAATGAGGGTTAAGTTCAGTTAAATAAAGTTAAATCGTTAAATTTATCGAAAAGATTTCTGCCGTTATTATCAAATTAGCCTTATGAATTGGCGATCTCCCAAAATTGCATATCCGCTTACTGTAGCCTCTTTGATTGCGTGTATTTCATTACAAATCGTTTGGCTTCGTCAACTATTCGTTGCTCAAAAAACCCAATTGAAGGACATGATTACCATGAAAGTCGGAGAGGCTTCTAAAGCATCTATTTATAATAGTTTAGCAGACAATAAAGAGAATAGTCCAACCGTCCGCGCATTCTTTTATTCCCCTCAATGGCTTGAAATGCGGGAGGCTTTTGATGGTTTACAAATTAATAACGTCCATAGCGTATTTAATTACGGGATCGACATAGACAGTTCGTTTGTCGAAATGAAATTTTCATTTAAAAATACGCCAGTTAAATCAAAGCCTTCAATAATTACAAATAAAATTAAAACTAAAGACATTATTTCATTGTCTGATAGTGTTTCCCTGAATGATATGATCAACGAGGTTAAGATCAGGCTGGATTCTATCGGTGTTGAGAAGAATATTTATTATGCCGTGTACAACTACGATAATGAGCAACTCACGACGTTAAATATTCCGGCCGATAAGATCAATTCTGTCGTTTATGCAAGTAAGATTTATTCTTTCAATTTAAAGCATAAACATAAATTTCAATTACTTATAAGTGACCTTACCATTCCGGTATTATACAGGATGAGATATTATATAATTTCTTCCTTATTGATGTTGACGCTTACAATTACCGCCTTTTATTTCATTATAATTCTGTTAAAAAAACAGAAGTTGTATGCGGATGCTAAACTTTCATTTACCAGCAACATGACACATGAATTTAAAACGCCGGTTTCAACTGTTTCAATTGCTCTTGAATCTATTATTAAATACAAATTGATAAATGATCCTGAAAAATTAAATCATTACATCGAAATATGCAGATCGGAAATGGGAAGGCTGGATATGATGATCGAAAAAGTTTTGAATTTAAATGTGGACGACAATGCGCTTCAGCCTTTAAAAATCGAATTACTCGATCTCCAAATTGTTTTAAAACAAGTGCTGGTGTCCATGAAACCCGCGTTAGATAACGTTCACGCAAAGTTAACTGTAAACTTCCCGGAAGTTCCTTGTTTCCTTAATGGTGATCCGGTGCACTTAGCCAATGTGTTTTATAATTTGATTGATAATTCAATAAAATATGCAGATAAACCTTTGGAGCTTGAAATAAATTGCGAATATCAGGAGAATGAAATTATAATAACATTTAAAGATAATGGCCCCGGCATTTTAAGAAACTTTCATTCAAATATTTTTGATAAATTTTTCAGAGTTCCCACTAAGGACGATACCCACAATGTAAAAGGTTCAGGGCTTGGCTTGTATTATGTTAAGGAGATAATAACACAGCATAAAGGTTTTATTTCGGTAAAGGGCGACTTAGGGTTAGGAAGTAAATTTATAATTAGGCTGCCATGCGCATGAACGCAAAAATTTTATATGTTGAAGATGAGCCATTTTTAGGCCAGATCGTGAGCGATGGACTCAATGCAAGCGGTTATAAGGTTATAAGAGCTTTTAATGGTGACCAGGGATTCGCATTATATGGCAGCGAAAATCCAGACTTATGCGTTTTGGATATAATGCTGCCTAACAGGGATGGTTATTCGTTGGGCGCAGCAATCAGATCTGAAAATAAAACCATTCCCATTTTGTTTTTAAGCGCAAAAGTATTGCCTGAAGACGTGGTCAAAGGCTTTAAGACCGGGGGTAACGATTATCTTAAAAAGCCTTTCAGCATGGATGAGCTGTTAATTAGAATTGAATCGTTATTGACCAGATTTTCTAATTATTCTGCCAATGTAACCGAAAATACAATTTACGGCTTTGGTAATTGCACTCTAGATACTTTAAACCAAAAATTAAAGACCTCCTCCCACGAATATAATTTGTCCTATAAAGAATGTTGTTTGATGGCGTTGCTCATTGAACATAAAAATGACATCCTTAAAAGAAAGGATGCTCTTTTAACTATTTGGGGAGACGATAATTTTTACAACACGCGGAGTATGGATGTTTTTATGGCTCATTTAAGGAAACTAATTAAAGAAGAGGCAAATATTCAAATTTTAAGTATTAGAAGTATTGGATATAAATTGATTTGCGAATCATGAGTTTTAACCCTTGCGGGCCGGCAACACCCCTCTGCATGGCGTTACCATTACATAACAGCCTCAACCGCCAAAAATGGTGAATTTATCCTATATAAAAAAGATGCCGGCGGCGAATTAACCATCAGCTACCCCGGCTGTCCATTCACGATGTAGAGTAGTCCGTAGGGGATACTGCAGGTTATTGGAGTGACGCGAAGTATTGGTGTTTCCGGACTTACTTAACAATTGTTTTCCCGGGCTGTTTTTGCCTGTTTTAATGGGATTGAGATCCTTTTAATAGTTCTTGAGATATAAGTGTAATTTGCACACTAAGTAAATTTAAGTTATTCCTAATGGTATAATAAATAACTTTTTTTGATGATTTAAGGTCAAAAAAAATAGTTAAGGCAATAAAAACTCTCTATTTTATTTATAATACTTGATTTTTACTGGATTAAAATTGTCTAAAATTGACATGGTTTAAAAATGGTAAAAAAAATAATCAATTATTTAAAATTAAATGGATCTTTAGTAATTTTTGTTAAATTTTTTTCAATTATTATAATTAAACTCCTTTAATAATTAAAATTAGGTAAAATAGGTTTAAAATAAGGTAAGATTTATTCATTAAGTATTGGTTAATTTCGAACTTTTTTTATGAAGATGTTAAAAATATGCCAAAAAAAAATTAGAAGTGTAAAAAACATATTTATAATTATATAAAATTTGAATTTTTAGCAAATATTTAGCAATCATTGTAACATACTTATTACGTGTTTATATTGGGTTAACTATTAACTCACATAATTAACACATGA
>Ga0302185_10001486_pt1 | contig 16360 bp, 14 predicted proteins | sample II_Bog_E1_1_FD_200231 | JGI IMG/M metagenome (GOLD analysis project Ga0302185, IMG submission 200231) | Peat permafrost microbial communities from Stordalen Mire near Abisko, Sweden - II_Bog_E1_2 | ecosystem: Environmental > Terrestrial > Soil > Wetlands > Peat | place: Sweden: Abisko... | reverse complement strand
ATATATTGCTTTAACTAGTACTAATATTTCAATCTTATTTGTATTTTTACTTTTGGACAAAAATAACTCAAGCCCATCCAACTTAGATAACAATGCACTGAAGGCTGTTTATAATGCAGGAAAAGGCAGCATCCTCCCCATAAGAATAAGAAGTTTACCATGAAGAGCAGCGCGCAAAATAAACCTTTAATGGCTATCTTGAAACGGATGGTTCTGGCAGCAGATTAAACAAGCTTAAAATTTCCAATTCAAAAGTTAAATATATTCTAAAAGCCATTGCCACTGAGCTACAGTGATAAAAAACAGATTGTAAATCATCAAATAAACATTTTTAAAAGCAATTGCCTCTGAAATCGCTGAAAAAAAAACAAATAACTAAAATACTTACTGAGGACTGCCCATCATACAATCAATCAACTGATGCGCTAACGATAGGAATTAGAGCCTTAAATCCGCACCATTCGGAGGCAGAATGCGATGCTTGCGTAATTAGTAAATGATTTAGGGAGCAGAACAGAACACTCAGGATTCTGTTGGAAGAGAAAACAATTATGGTTTAGTTCCTGCAAAAGCAGTTGAATCAGAGAATACTGTCGCAAATGGAAGAGCGGATGGGTGAGGAGGCAGACTACTCGGCCGAGGAGCCCACTCCCCTTTTGATCAACAAAATGCAAAATCGCATCCATGAGCTGAAGAGGCAGAACAAGACCCTTATCTAATACAATAAGCACATCAAAGGCTACGCCCTCCCCTTTATATTGAAGATTAAAGGGTAAGTGGAAAGAGTGAGATCGGCTGGAAAGGAATATATTGAGGAGGAAGACTCTAAGTCTCGATAATATGAAACCAGAAAGGAAGGAACAAAGACAGCATTTATAAAAAAGCGGAATTCGATGGTATAGTCGGCTTGGAGATAGCCGCAACTTTTGAAGCTGGAGTGGGATCCAAAATCGGTTAATCGCTAAAGATTATTGCTATTGAATACAACAGATGTTTGCCATATTTTTAACCACTCATAAGCGCCTACCTAAATCCGAAAGGATGACATAAACTTATTTTAAGAAAGGCAGCATAAAGGATGTATGGTGAGCAGTTAGAGCCCCCTTCCAAAAGCTGGGAAATATAGAATTAAGTTCTATTTTGTGAGAAACAAATTAGCAAAATGCCCAATAACGATCGGGATCATGACTGAAAGTTGGAAGAGCAAAGAGTATGTTCGCAAGTCAAAAGAGTTAATTTCCTATCATTTTTGCGGTATTTTTGGAGCTTTTGATGTTGATTAAAAATAAATAATTCCTTGGAGACAAAACTTATTAGGGCCTACTTGGTCAGGAATTATTGAAATGGTCGTGGACTTAGACAATTGGACTATCGAATTTATTCGGGAGAGTTTTCCGAAGAAGAAGATTGCTAAAAAAGTCACCCGTTCATCAATAAGCGCTTCTTTCAAGAATAAAGACATTTTTGTCTTTGCTTGCCTGAGAAATTCAGGAGATAATGTCGATTTTCTTAATTCCTGATTTGGTCAAATTTATTGATAATCATAATTAATTTTTTTACTTTTTTATTCAATATAATGTTTTTGACGTAATAGTTAGGAGACATATACAATATTAATCATATATCAATAAGAATTGTTGTAAATCAGAACTCTTGACTATCAGAAGGCACATTCTGTTGCCCCGCCCAAATATATCCAACAATAAGGGCTGTGATGATCCAAATTCCAATGGATAGATGGTAGAAGTAATAGAAATAGGACCAAACGCTACGTTATTGGTCACATTTCCGAACCATTGCAAAAACATGCATTAAAAAAACAAATATCAGCGTTATCCATCCCAGTATAGCAGAGTGCACTCCATGATAGAAGGGAGGAAAAACTGAAAACATAGCTGAATTATCCAAGATATACTCGCGATACCAAACCAGTAGAGTACTCTTGAATTTTAGAGTAATCTTTCGAGCACAATCGTCTGCCATTTCTCATCCTTACGTGGACAACATGTTGCGATCATTTGAAAGAGGAAATTAATCTGCGTGTCGGCACGTATACGGTATAAACTATAAGGAGAGCGACTCCATTTGCAAGAATGTATTATCGAGAAAGAGTGATACTATCGACAGTGTAGCCCATATAACAACCAAATTTAAATTATACAATTAGCATTATTTAGATATTGGTAATCATGAAGTTAATTTTGGTTATTACGGTAGGGTAAAAATCAACTTAACAATTTATACCTATTCATGCATCAGCTTTTATATGATCATCTATATTGGCCTCAAAATCTAACTATATCTAACATTATTCGGTAATTTAGAGAGTATATCTGATATAAATCAGTAAATGTGGCCAATTAACAAAGGGTCCACATCGTCTCGAACAATTCGAGGAACAAGAGTCTAGACTGAATAAATCAGTTCGTTCTTTTCGTAATTATCACTAAAAAGACACATGCTTTCTCTTCTTTGTATGTGGTTGTTATTTGTATTTGACTCTTATGACCATTGATAGGGAGATTATGGAAGCGAGTGGGGATGGAAGCAGTCCTAACTTTAAAATTAATATTTTTAGGGATACTATTGGAAAGTGCCTTAATCTTTCCAGTTGATAACCTCAGATCTATTTTGAATTGCCTCCAACTCCTCGCTTTTGCTCAGCTATAAATTTATTTTGAAGAGATTTTGCAGTTTTTCTCTTTGGTGGAGAAAGGCTGAGCCCATCTCTGAAATTAACTCGCTGAAACAGTTTGTTATATCTGAATTCATGAGTTTAAGAAAGAATTAATTTGTTTCCAGAGCGTGTTCAGTATCAGATATCTTTTTGAAATCAAGATTTCGTCTAGGATGCTCAGTGTGGTGCTTCAGAAAAGTATTCCTATCTGCTTTTTTAATGATTCTATGACTGCGTCTGTATTTTTACTCTTTAAATTTGGTCTATTTCTCCGAGGACATAAGCCGAATATATATACAAAAAAGAAGTTTTGCCAGAATATTGTATAAGAGGTTTTAATCAATAAAAACACGAGTATGTCTAAATGATGTATAAACTTCAAAGCGGGCAATCATCACAGCAAATCTAAGTCATTATCTTTAAATGATTAAAATAACGCCTTTTCAAGGAAGAAAATCATGGTAAATGGTTAAGGGAATATACAATTAACTTGATTTTGCTCCTTGTATCAAACATATAGATAGCAGCGAAATAATTAACTGATTCAGAACAATTAGATAAAATATTTTTAAATAATGGATTTTTATCTTTTCATCAATGGCTATATATGAGTCATAAAAATGTGTTCATCATTAGCATTTGGCAGCTTTTTCCTGCATCTTCTTTTGAAGGGCTCCCACAATCTACTTTTTATTCCTTACGCCGAGTTTCAAACATAAGTTATCCAGCAGTATCTAAAGCTTTCTTTCGCCCAGCGTCTATTTCTTGTTGTCTTCTTTCTTTTCAGGCTTGATGGCGCTCATCTTCTTCAATTATCTTTGGATATCGCGCTAGTTTTCCTCTTTCACCTTCTCAAGCTATCTTTATAATTCTTCCAGCCTATTTTTCTTTTAAAAATATGTGATTTTGAGTTGCTTGTTTCTGCTGTTTTGCTATAATAATAATTTCATCTTCTCGGAAGTTTCACTCTCCCCGTCTTTTATATCAAACAGTTCTTTTAATTGCTCATACTCTCTCGTAGATTTTTCGTATCTCTCCTCAAGCTGTCGAATTGTCTTTTCCTGCTCCTTAATTTGGTTTTTCTCCTAGCGGTGTTTAAGATGCCCACTGACCGAATGCTCGATTTTGTTTTTTTAGTCTTGGATATCTTCCCAAATGGTCTGTTTAATGTTTTCAATCTGCTGCTCCAGCTTTACCTTCTCCCCAAGATATTTCTGAGCCTATTGTTCGACCACTCGTCTATTTTGATTTTTCTCTTGCTCCAAAGCAGTTTGCTTTTCAGTGAGAGCCTTCTGTGACTCTAAATCCTCAGTAATGGTCTTCATGTTATCCTTTTAGGAGTTGATCATCTTCTTCAAATTCTGCAGGAAATAGTTGAGTGAGGCCAAGTACTCCTCATTCCTGGTCTTATTTTATGAACAGAGCTTCAGTATTATCTTCAGCCTCTCTTTTTGCAGTAAGCTCTTGCAAAATTAAGTAATAACCTCCTCTTTCCTCTTCAGCAAATCTTCAAGAGCTCTGCATTTCTTTCCGCTCTTCTCCTCTTACTGTTCATGTAAATTCTTCTTGGTCAAAGCCTATTTAATCCTTAACTATTGATATATCTATCCCAGTCTCTTATTCTCATAAATGATTTTATTCAGCTTCTTCTTTTTCTATTCGATATGGTTTTTAATGTATTACAACTCGTAATTTGTATGCTATTTTATAGCCCACTTCACCTTTGGCAACATCTCATTTGCCTATCCACCCCAAACTAAGGGACTCTAGAATTAGCGACGGAGAGTGATAAATTTCATCTCCTGATCACAGTTCTCCTTAATCTAGCCGAGTAACTTCCTCTCTTACTTTTCGTTACTGCTTTCAGACTTTAATTTCTATCTCATTTAAAGCTCCTTTGTAAGTGCTTGCAAAGAGAGATCGAATTGTGGCAAAACTTTTATCTTTTGAACATTAAAGCCTCCCTTGGTTTGAGAAAACTTAGTTATAGAAAATAAGTTGGATTTTGTTTTGGAAAATCCTTTGGAAGTCTCAAGAAGATTGTGATCCTTTTTTGTAAACATCTGTCTTTTCTTTTACCGAGCCTCAATGGCCACAAGAAGAGATTGTTTCGTGTACTTGTATTCAAGTTCGAGATTGTTGCTGTCATCTCCCTCTATTTTCTTTTTTAGTTCGGGAGTGGTGGAATAGTTATTGTTGAGAGAAATACAAATCCAAGGGAATTGGATCCATATCCATCGTTTATAATAGTAAAGAGACGGTTTGACCTATCGCAGTCTATAATTCTCACGTATCTTCTGGAATGATAGCGCGTTCAGAGGATGAGGATGAATGGGGTTTTATTTGCAAGGTTCTTCCACGTCCAAATATCCACATATTTCATTTTTGCCAGGTCCTCCGTTGTCATCTTCTTTTTTCATAAACTATCGAATGTTTTTGAGATAGAACTGTCTGAATTTATTGCGATTCATGGGCACATCGACATTAAGCTGCTCGATCTACGATAAAATTTTAGGAGACTCATTCTTTCTCTTAGGCTTTGCTTGAGCATGCTAACCTTAAACTGTTGCTTTTTCTAGTTATTTGATTAGATCCTATGTTTTCTAAATGTCTTTCGGGAAATATTTTTATTTCAGCTCCTGAATTTGCTATTGGAGAGTTTGCTCGGGCAACTCATTGCTCTAAGGTGGATTATAAGAATTATCAACATAAATATCTAGATTGGACAGTTAGTTCAGAAGACCAATTTTTCTTAATTCGAGCATGTTCCCTTCAATGTAAGGATGCCTAAACGCTGGAGTATCATAGGTTTAAAAATCACAAAACTCTTTGAGAAACCTTGAGATCTGAACGATGATTCTAAAGATATTTTAATCTGTTGGGTGGTAATGCATACTAAATCCCTCTACTGCCTTGTTATATTCAATAACTGGGTCAAATCCCTTCTCTTCTAATTTTTGCCAGTACCTGCTCAGCTCATATTTGTTATGGGGGTTGAACAGCAGCAAAAAGTTTTATATGTTTGATATCATCTCCTTCAATCTGAAGTAACTCTTAGCACAAAAGAGATGATAGGCTTGCTATTCGAGCTTGCGGATAGAGTTATCAGTCGATTCAAGAGCACGAGCTATTCTTTCATGCCATCCCATCACACTCTCAATGAAACCCTCTCCTTTTTTAGTCTTTTCTCGCTCCAAAACTCCTTCAACGAGCCAACGAGCTTTAATCGAAAACACATCATCGTATCGAACAATTACTGAACCAAAGATACCCAAAAAATGCACCCATTATGGCTACGTCAATTTGGCCAAGATCAGCATCTATCTAGTCGTGATTCCCTTCTGAGCAAGCGCAAGGAATATAAGGGCACTCTAAAACTTAGTCTTCAGTGCCGAATTATCCGAACTATTATCGATCACATAATTGAACAACTGGAAGATATTTATAATGGCTTCCAAGCCTTAATGAGGCAACTTCTTTTCCACTGTTTAAATCCACTCCACTGGTGCCTCCTTCGGAAGCAATACCCCCGAATAGAACTATAAAAAAGAGTATACATTGTTTCCCTTATAAATTTTGGGAAGGATTTCATCGAGTGTGAGTTGTAGTCTTTGATTGGTCTCTTCTGTTAGGGATGTTACTTTTTATCTGATGTCTTCACGGATCAAATCAGCAATCCCTGAATCACTCTTCACATCAATAACTTCACATCCAATGCGTTCAAGATGCTGTATACTTTCAGACTGCCTGCGAGCAGAAACAATAACCTTAACATTTTTTGGGAATCTTTCAGGCAGCCAGAAAGCGATGTTTGCCTCTTTGCCAATTTCCTGATCTGTAAATCTATCGACTCCTTCAATCACAATAACAACCTTGTGGTATATTTCCTGTGAGCAATAGATAATCTGCTGCTTTTCGACCTCGGCACTAACGATATCCAACCAGTATGCAAAGAATTTACGGATGTTCTACTCAAGTAGATCCACATTTTGTTTCAGTTTTAAAGCCTATTTAAGGCGGATTATGATCTGATAGAGAGAGTAAAAGTAGTTGCTGTCGTTACTACCACCGCTTGCGAAGTGAGTTATTGTTAATATTTTCTACTTACGAGTCTGATTGCTCATTCTAACTCCCTGCTCCCATTGACTCAGGATGGTCTTCATGCCACACCCTGGTTCAGTTCGAAAGACTAGTGCTCGTTCTGAATCTTCCTCTAACCATGTGTTGATTTTATGTATGTGTCTTTCCTGTCCAGGCCATATCTTTTTTGACTGGTAGTGGTCAAGAACTGCCTTGCTGGAGCTAAATAATAAGAGTAATACTCTATGAATTTGGTGCAAGTTTAAAAGGTTTTCCTCCCCCACTCATTGAAATGATCTGTTCTGTCCATACTATCGCTTGAATGCTTTTCCATCGGTTCTAAAATAGAAAATGATTTATAATAACATACATAAATGAAGTTGACTTACACCCTGCAGAATAATGTATTGAGAAAGGCTGTTTAAAAATAGACTGATTATGGATAAAGAAAAGTATTATGAATCATAATAAATAATCATTGTCTTCCCCTGAGTTTAGCAGATTCAGGGTTTAAAGAAGATCTAGGTTTTGGTAAAGTCTATTGAGATTGATGACCTTTTCTAGGCATGAATTCATTTGAAGACCATAATTGTAACTTTTAACATTAAACTCTAAATTGTTCATCCTATAACATCTTTTTGCTGTCTAATCTTGAGTCACTGCGGAAATCTCCAGCATAGTCAGTGTTGTCCTCTTTTTTGCTCAGTAAAATTTCCATTTTTGATTTCAACTCCTCTAGATTTTGGTAGACAGAACTCTAAGTTTCCCAACTTACTCCCTTTCCATCAACAGTATCAACAAAACACTAGTCGTTTCGTTCTGCTGCTTAGGTTTCAATCAATCCTTGCAGTCTCTCAATCTCAGACATGACACTCTGACTGATCTTTTTTAGTTGATTTTGTAGACTCACATTGATGCTCTCCAAGTTTTGAATTCTCGCTTGACTGGCTGCGAGTTACTTCTTATATGTCTTTTCTCTTTTGAAAAGGATCTTAATTTGGGCCACTAGGAAATTGTTGTGGTCCTTTAAGTTGTTGTTTTCACCTAATAGTGAGAGTTCGATTTCATTGGAGTAGTCTTCCTGAAGCGTGGCTTGCGAAAAGGTAGGAGTGAGATCTCTCTTGCTGAAACTAGTTTTGGCATCCTTCTGCGAACTTTTCTTAATGGAATTAGTTGATTGATTATTCTTAAGAACGTAGGTGGGAGGGCGGAACTAAGGCGCCATAGGAGCACTGATCCTCAAATTTTGTTTGAATTCATTGATGATGTCCTGTCCACTAGGGGTCATTTCAGCTATCTGGCTTCTTCTTTGGGTATACAGCATTGTTCTCTAAATGATTATTGCAATAAAATTATTGAACTTCAAATGACTACCAGTAAAAGCGTTAAGTAGACCCTCCATAATTAATTTTATTCAAAATCCCTCAGTTGCCGTAGAAAAAACTTCGTGCTGGACTGTAAACCTTCAAAACCAGCGAAACCCTACATGGCTGGTAGTAGGTAAATATTCATTTTTCAACTAGCTAATCATAAAGATGAATTAAATATTCAAAATTCTTCCCGTATTCCAAAATTGGATATATATTTGTATAACTTAAGCAACCCATGCAGAAGAGTTCGTTATCAAAATCGGAAGTGAATCAACAGCAACTAGATAAAAACCTGATTTGGAAGAAAAATGATGGTAAGGCACAGAAGAATGGAGCACACTCTAACATCTATTGGGTTAAGGTAGTTTTGTTGGAATTTAGAAACAGGCACTTAATTAAGATGGATCAGAAAAACAAAACCGTTGGATTGGATCGCACAAGTATGTGGGTGATTGGCGCGATAACAAGAAGGACGGCTTTGGTATTCAGTATTATTCCAACGGGGATAAATACGAAGGAGGGTGGAGTAACAATAAACGGCATGGACAGGGCACTTATTGGGTCGCAGACGCAAAGAACAAGCTTCGTCGTGAGTACACAGGCGATTGGTAAAACGACTCCAAACAAGGTCGAGGAACTATGTTCTATAAAAGTGGAGATAGGTATGATGGAATGTGGATGGATAATCAACCTCATGGCTAAGGGCGCATGATTTATTCTAATGGAGACGTATATGAAGGGATGTGGTATATGGGCAAACGCAGTGGTTATGGAGTCCTCACTAAACGATGTGGAGATCATTTCGAGGGCCACTGGGTCAACGATAAACGGGAGGGGCAGGGTTCATACTTCTTTTGCTAGAAGAATAAGATATTTGTTGGCGAGTGGGTTGATGATACTCCCAAGACTGGAGTTTACTCCGAGGTTGAAGACCCCACTTCAATTAAAATAGAACGTTAAAAACATTTTACCGACCCTTATATTCTCCCTTCTTTCGATCAAATAGGCCTCAAGAACCCAACAGCAGTGCTCGAATAGTCAATTGAAAAGGTCCGTAAAAATCGTACTCTCTATCGAGCAAAGCATATTCCTCTTGATGAGCTCTACACCCGTGGATAGCTCCTTGAACTTGAGAAATAGTTCGGTGTCGCTGTGAACGAACGATAGATGATAACAAAGCTATCTCTCGAGGCTATTCTCCATAACATGGGGATAAACATTGAAGAGGGCCAATTGCTCGACCATATCAAAGAGATTAAATCAGATTACAAGTAAGATGAGATTGATTATGAATTATTCGTGCGAGTAGTAGCTCTGTCACTGTAACTGAAGAATTTTTCGGAGAAGGACGACATGTTGTAAGAAGGATACGAGTAGGATATATAGGAGTAGAAAAAGTGGTACAACCAAACTCACTGATCAAAATATCATCAATATAGTAATCTCTGTATAAATTTATCAGCCCAGAATTCTCCAGTTGATAGTTTTGAATTATAAGTATTTATTTTTTTATATATATAAGTCGATTATTTTAATTACAACGATATATAAAGTAAAGAAGATTCAGTATTAATGATCTTTATTCAATCCACATGCGCGGAGATTATATACTACTACTACTTTTGGACAAAAATAACTCAAGCCCATTCAACGTAAATAGGGATACACTGAAGGCTGTTAAAAGGATATTAATTCTATTTTGTCCTGCCAAACCAACAGAAAAATGGCATTTTACGTTAATAAATTTAGTAAAAGTGAAGAGCGAACTATTCACGTGGACTACTTTTGAAATATAATTATAATATGCAAACGAGCAATGCTGAGAGCCATAATCTGTATATGACATAATTGCAACAATCGCATAATTAGTATAATGATGGGCAACGCAGCATCCCCATAAGAATATGAAGCCTAGCATGAAAAGCAGCGTGCAACAGACATGTTTAACGGCTATATCGAAACGGATGGTTCTGGCAGCAGATTGAGAAAGCTTAAAATTTCCAATTCAAAAGTTAAGCACACTCTAAATGCCATTGCCACTGAGCTAATGTGCTAAAAAACAGATCGCCAATCATCAAATAAACATTTTTAAAAGCAATCGCCCTATGAAATTGCTGAAAAAAACAGATAACTAAAATACTTGCTGAAGACTGCCTATCATACAATCTATCGGCTGATGCGCTAACGATAGGAATTAGATCCTTAAGGTCGCGCCATTCGGAAACAGAATGCTATGCTTGCGTAATTAATCAACGATTTAGGAGGCAGAACAAAAGACTGATGATTCTGTTGGAAGAGAAAACAATTATGGTTTAGTTTCTGAAAAGCAGTTAAATCAGAGAATACTGTCGCAAATGGAGAAGCGGATGGATGAGGAGATAGACTACTCGGCCGAGGAGCCCACTCTCCTTTTGATCAGCAAAATGCAAAATCGCATCCAGGAACTGAAGAGGCAGAACTAGACTCTTATCTAGTACAATAAGCACATCAAAGGCTACGCCCTCCCCTTTATATTGAAGATTAAAGGGTAAGTGGAAAGAGTGAGATCGGCTGGAAAGGAATATATTGAGGAGAAAGACTCTAAGTCTCGATAATACGAAGCCAGTAAGGAAGGAACAAAGACAGCATTTAGAAAAAAGCGGAATTCGATAGTTTAGTCGGCCTGGAGATAGCCGTAACTTTTAAAATTGGAGTGGGATTCAAAATCATTTGACGACTAAAAATTATTTCTTTTGAGTTAAACAGATGTTTCCTATCGTCCTAAAGGTTTCTAAGAGACTTTCTAAATCCGAAAAGATGAAATAAACATATTTTAAGAGGCGCACAAAGGGTGCATGGCGAGTTGTTAGAGTCCCCTACCAAAGGCTGGGAAGTATAGAATCAAGTTCTTTTTTGTGAGAAATAAATAAACAAAATGCCCAGCAACTATTGGGATCATGACTGGAAGTTGGAAGAATAAAGAGTATGTTCGCAAGTCAAAGGAGTTAATTTCTTATCATTTTTGCGGTAGTTTTGGAGCTTTTGATGCCGACTAAAAGTAAATAATTCCTTGGGGACAAAACTTATTAGGGCCTACTTGGTCAGGGGCTATTGAAATAGTTGTGGACTTAGACAATTGGACTATCGAATTTGTTCGGCAGAGTTTTCCTCTTTTGAAGATTCCTAGAAAAGTCACACGTTCATCAATAAGCACTTCTTTCAAGAATAAAGATATTTTTGTCTTTGCCTGCCTGAGAAATCCAGGAGATCGTGCCGGTCTTCGTTATAAATGATTTGGGCAATTATTGATCGTATCCTATCAAATATGCGTTAATATTAATATTTAAATTTAGGAGCATAGTTGTTGTATTCTAGATCAATTAGCGAATATAATTGTTACCTATGAGAGAAGAGACTGACTCAAATAGTCATGGAGAGGCCACTGACTCACACTCTACCATTAAGGACAGCTACAGCAAAAAAAGGGCCATCCGCAAGGAGAGGATCCAAAATGGTAATGAAAAGAAAATAGATGATGGCATCTGTAGACCCACCAGGGAGTAAAGGGCCAAAATTCAGAAGGAAAAAAATAGATAGGCTGCCCAGCGATCGCGCGATCTGCACAGAGAATACGTGACCAATCTTTAGAAAGAAGTCCATGACCTCAAACACCAGTTATAAAATTCAAAAAAATTATGCTACCGATGTAATCAACCTCTTGATCCTCACTAAGTAAACTTCTTTGGTGCGGATAATTCGATGGCTAACGATGAATTTCCAGTGCATTGTAGTTTCTAGAAGGAAAATGAATTATAAATAGTTGGATTATAGATGGAAAAACGCATCGTGGGAGGATCAGACAACGATTATCTGGTAAGGGTTGAAGATAATCATGAAGAGAGCTCATATATCGCTTTGATGCTTATGGTTGGAATGGTCGCCATAGTGGTCATCATGTCGATCCACACTGGAGGAAAAATATAGGCAAAAGATCGTGGTCTATTGGAGGTATACCCAATTCAATCACCAGCATCTAATATTGAGGAAATCTAAACACTAGAAAAAGGGGTTGATGAACAAATTAAAAATGGTGATTCTCTAGGTTTAATCCAATGGAGAGGATCAGATAATGATATTTGTCTCGATTCCCTAATGGGAGTCAGCCCTTCCATCATTAAAAGCAGTCTTCGCCGAATTCACTCATCCTAATACGAAATAGATTCAGGTGTTCTTGTATGTTCGTACAAAATGCCAAAGATATATTCCGTGGGGGTGAACAACTCACCGCTCGTAAAAATGTTCGTATTGGGATCATAAATAAAGGAGATGTTGACTACCTCAGGTGCTCTGCAGCATCACGTTGATAAGAATATCCAACTAAACGGCATATATAGACTATCAGCTGAAATTAAATCTGTTGACTTGGTCACCCAGCATAACTGTCTCCTTTGATCTTATCAAAACTATTATGCTTATCTCAATAATTTCGAATAAATATTTTTCCTAAAGAATAAGATGTAGATTATCATGCGCAGAAATAGGAAGGTTATTTTTGAGGTAAAATCTAAGGATTTGGAGTTGATTGGCATTTCATTGACGATATGATTGATTTTGGCTGGGTGCTACTGCTCTTATGAATGGGATAACGCTTAAGAAAGAGGTAGAAATATTTTGTACCTGTTTGCATGATTGGCTGATCCAGAGAGAGGCTGGGCAAATCGGTTGGCCGCTTGCCACTCTTCTTTGAAGCGTAAAGTTAAAAAGTGGAGTCCTTGCCAGCAACCAAAGTATCTTTTTCAGCCTGTTCCAGTAGATTGACGGCCTTAAGCAAAACCGTTTGCGCAATGGTTTCTTCATTCACGTGAATCTACCACTTATATCTATGCACTCCGAACTCACAAAAAACCCAACATTTCTCTTCCACAGTCAGATTTTTGATGGAACTGAGTTGAGAAATAGTGGAAGTTAGGTTCATTATGATCGTAATAAAAATTTACCCTTCATATCATAACGTTAAAATTTATTGAGATATTGGGATTATATGGCGAAATCCTATCAATCACAAATTCAGAGTTTGTTAATCTCAAGGTTTTAGGACGGGCGATCATTTAATGAGGAGGGCTATTGATTTGTCGTGGGGAGGGAATGATGGGTTTATTCTTGATTTGAGGTCTATGTTGGGACTACTTTCTCTTCTGTCTCTTCTTTCTCATTTGTTATTGGTTTTTCTTTCTCTTTGGCTTTAATTTCTTATTTACATTTCTAAATAATCTCTTCTGTCTCTTAGCCACCCGATTAATCCATTTATTTTTGCAAAAGTAATGTAGTTTTTCTAAAAAATTTCGGTACAGCTTATATGAGATGATTGTCTATTTTCTCACTTTATTCATCTTTCTCTACTTTATTTGGCAGTTACTCTTTCAGTTAATTATTTACTCCCAACTTCTTCTTTAATTCAGAGCGCTTATAGTCACGTTGGCAATTATGTCTGAGTAAATGCTGATTTTATTTGTTCCCATAAATGGACTCAAATCGCTTGAAAATGATTGACATAACTTTAATTGTCTTTGCTGCATCAATTAAATCTTTCAACGAGGCTACTTTTGAGTACATGAGACAGGGGGCAAACATTTTGCATAAATTTTGTTGGTTCATTTTATTATCCAGTGCATAAATTTCTACCTTCTCGTGCAGAAACTAAAACAGCACAAAGATAATCATTAGTCTGTCTTTCGGCAGTCCCTTAATCCCTTCAATAACTATCTATTCAAAAGTAGGATCGCCCTAGCGCTGCATAAACAAATCGAAAAGCTCATAAGGAATTACTGGCTCTTTGAAATAGGAGATAAAGCCTTTGATGGCATCTTGATAATGGAAAAGATACTTGCAATCAAGTGGGGGTCAGTGACTCCTGAAAGAAATTCATAGTTTTTGGCATTCAATTCCTGCAAAATCTCAATTTTGTCATCAATCGACACACTTTTACGAAAAAGGCCTTCCACTTTAAGGTACTCTGGATTATTGCCCAGAAAATTAACCAGGATTTCCAAGATAATGGGGGCACCAGTCGGCCCCACTTCCTGAATTACCCAGTAAATACATACTACTCAATAGTCCGTTTACTAGGATATTCCGGCCCTTTGATCATAACAACTGGTTTCTATTACTTTTTTTATTCCTACAGAACTTCAAATTCTGCAGATTTTTCGCTGGATTAATTGCTTTTTTGGAAAGTAATTAACTACTTTCCCTTCTGTAAACCCTATTTCATCATAATCCATCTTTTGCTTTTAGGAGGCTTCGGGTTTGGATCGGAACGATCAAGGTCATCAATCACGATTGGGGGTAATAATTTAGTGAACTATTTCTAGGATACTCCAGTAGCCTTGCTGAACTCGTTTAAATATTAAAAATTTGCTGTTTTTGACGTGAGATAATTACTTACGGTCCCAAAAGATATCCAGCTGGAGACTTTACTATAAAAATTAGGGCGTAAAACATAGATTTTGGTGAGATTTATTAAAAACTCCCAAGGCAAAAGTTACATCACCTTCTTGAAGTCATTGAATGCTCCGGAGTCTGCTAAGACATTGTTGTAAATAATTCCGTAGGGCGATGGGGGAGATATATTTGGTCTTTTTTATAACAGAAGTACCTTGGAATGACTTGAACCATCTGCAACACAAATTTTTCGAAGCTTTCCTCCCCAGTTGGTTGATAGAGTCCATTAATCAGATACAAATCTTATCGTTTTTGCTTAAAGATTATCTTTTTGGTGAGTTCGACCGCAGGGATCTTGATGATCATTTCAGGATTAATTCCAGTGAGAGTGCAGTAGTAGGCCTGCTGTTCTAATTATTTATATTTTCTAGCAACACCCTCCATCTCTCTAAAAAATCCTTATTTTTTATCGTACTTTTTCTTTAGTTCCTAATTTTCACTATTGTTCATCATAGATATGAGTAATAAATATAATAGTATGTCCAATCAAGGCATTTGTAATACTGATTGTGCTCCAGGTATACTCAGCAAATCATCTTTGTCCTCCATTGTTTGGCATTCCTCACAAAGGTTTTCGAAAATTAACTCTCTTTCAATAATTCGATTGATATTATTCGCCATTTGTTCACTATTCTTATGGGGTAATATAAGCTGCTTCTTGCAGGCATCACACCATTTTGCAAGCTGTCTCCAAGTCAAAGTACGATTACAGTTGGGGCAGCTTCTGCGTTTAATCAGCCAAGATGTAATGCATTTTTGATGGAAGTAGTGTCCACATTATGTCATAATGTATGAATTACCGTCCAGGCAGATTGAACACATCTCTTATCTAAAATTCCACTCTCCCTTGATTAACTGCATTCCTGATTCAACTTATTTTATCATTTAAGGAGCCGCTACTACACCGTTTTAATCTGGGTGAGTTTATCCTTAAGACTAAGATGGTCTATATTTACGAACATATAAAAGGTATATGACCCCAGCAGCTGCGAATATAATGAGAGAGAGCGTTGCAATGGCTATACCAACTATGGCTACGATTCCAAGACCAGAGGATATTTGACATATACCATTTGCATCGGCTGATTATCCATTTTGGCAAATACACGCTCCTTTGGAGTTCAAAGATTTATCAGTGGAACAGGAGGAGCACTGACTGTTCGAGATGCAAGTGAGACAGGAACTGGGGCAGTCGATGCATGTGGTTCCATTATCATAGGTGCCATCGTTGCAGTCACATAATCCCGAGAGTGTATCGTAAAGTCTGTTGGTGTCACACTGCGTGCAGTATATGTATATAAAATTAATTTAACAGGCGATGCAACCCTAAAAGCAAGAGTTACTGTGATAGGGTTGCACAGGTAGTAAGAGACAAAAGATGAGTATAATCGACATAAAGAGCAGTTCGATAGTTTAAAAATAAATATAGAAATTCAAACGAGTTGGTAATAATAAATTCCAGCAATTTAAGAAATAGCTACAATTTATAAAGATGGTATATCGACAAGTAGATGAGTGACCAGCATCAGGCTAAAAAAGAAGCAGTTTATTTCAATTGGATGAGAGTTCTATTATTATTACTGATACTCAATAATAAACTCTGTTTACAATTACAAGATATATCTGGATAATTGTCGTCTTTAATAATTGGATGTATACCGTTAATCTAATACAAATTAGATAGATAATTACAGATCTAAATTAAGAGAATCTGCCACAAATAGTACATCCATCAAATCTGCATTGTGAAGTG
>Ga0302185_10001485_pt1 | contig 16368 bp, 21 predicted proteins | sample II_Bog_E1_1_FD_200231 | JGI IMG/M metagenome (GOLD analysis project Ga0302185, IMG submission 200231) | Peat permafrost microbial communities from Stordalen Mire near Abisko, Sweden - II_Bog_E1_2 | ecosystem: Environmental > Terrestrial > Soil > Wetlands > Peat | place: Sweden: Abisko... | reverse complement strand
ATACTTCTTTAGGTTTTTCTTACGATATCAATAATTCGTCGCTCGGTTCTGAAGCCGGTGGGGCCAGTGCAACCGAAATAACCTTGTATGTAAGGGGAAATTATAACCACAAAAAGAATCCGCGCGATCCGGTTCAGTGCCCCCGGTTCGAGGATAGCCCGAATATGGAAAATACATTCCGTTAACAGAAAATAAAATTACCTGGATAAAATCAAAAGCGCCTTTCGGGCGCTTTTGATTTTCAAGATTAATCCAGGGAACCTTGAAATAAAGTTCAGCAAGTTGACGGAGTTATAACAATTTATAGCAGCGAGGCAGGTTATTCTATCGCTATTTTTCCATTATAAATACCATGATTTGTAACGGCAGATATAAAATAGATTCCAGCCGGTATATTGAGTTTAATATTTTCGGTTTCATTAGTGCGGTTAATAAATTCACTTATTTTTCCCCCTGTATTGTTTGTAATAATAAACCGTGCCTGTTCATCAATATTTGCTACGAGTGAAACCTCAAAAAACCCGTTATTGGGATTGGGATATATTTTGATACCCGCATTATTTTCGGATATAATCATATTCAGGCCGGTACGGCATTCCGTAAATGTCTGGACATCAAAAGGGAATATTGCCGATACAATTCCACATGAACTGATAACAGTATAAATGATTGTATCACTGCCCGGATATATACCGGTAGCTATACCGGAACTGTTAACACTGGAAATCGAATCATTACTGTTGCTCCATATACCGCCGGAAGCCGACTCGGTTAATGCGGTAGTTTGGCCAGGGCAAATGCTATCTGTACCTATGATAACTCCTGCATTCGGAGCGGGATTAACAGTTATATTTATGGTAGTAGTATCAGAAGCAAAGCCATCAGTTACGCTGATTGTGAACATATCAGCACCGGTATAGCCACTGGCAGGTGTATAAGTTAAACCAGAAGGGGTAAGCATGCCGCCGGTCGAAGTTGTAGTATAGGAAGCCACAGCTACACCATGTGAAGGGGGAGTAACAAGGCTCCAGGTTTCTGTTTGCCCGGAATCTGAATCAATTACAGCTAATAAGGAGTTTATTGGTACTGCCGGATCCGCTTCACTTATACAAACATTAAGGCTCTGAACATCACCCCCGGTAAAAACAGGCGGATGATTTTCTGTGCTGATCATGCGTACCCTATAATTAAAGGCATCACTGATGTAAATATTCCCTGAAGCTGCAACAGTTACTCCATATGGCCCATTTAATTGAGCCGAAGTTGCAGGTCCGCCATCACCGCTATAACCCAGTGTCCCATTTCCAGCAATTGTTGTGATTATACCGGAAGTATTTACTTTTCGAATGCGATTATTGCCATAATCTCCGATATAAAGGTTGCCGGCTGTATCAACAGCAACCCCGATTGGCGTGTATATTTCTGTAGATGTTGCCGGCACCCCATCTGCGGAATATCCCGATATACCATTACCCGCGATAGTTGAAATTATCCCGGTAGTATTTATTTTACGGATACGCTGGTTAAAAAAATCGGAAAAATATAGATTGTTGTAGATGTCTACATATATGTCTACGGGTTGATCCAATTCGGCATCTGTGGCTGGCCCGCTATCTCCGCTAAAGCCGCTAATTCCATTTCCTCCTATTGTAGATATAATACCGGAAGTATTTATTTTACGGATACGATAGTTAAAGCGGTCAGAAAAATAAATATTCCCTGAAGTATCTAATGCGATACCCCATGGTGTATTAATTTGAGCTGATGATGCCGGGCCGCCATCTCCGGTAAAACCGGCAAATCCATTCCCTGCGATAGTAGTAATAATACCGGAAGTATTTATTTTGCGGATCCTGGAATTATTATAGTCGCAAAAATAAATATTCCCAGATCCGTCAACGGCAACACCTGCCGGGCCACTATTGGCTGCAGCTGTAGCTGGACCACCATCGCCACTATATCCATAAGATCCGATACCTGTAATAGTTGTAATAATACCTGAAGCATTTATTTTACGAATACAACAGTTTGTATAGTCGCCAAAAAATAAATTACCCGAGTTGTCTATGGTAATGTGTGTAGGATAATCTATGCAAGCCAAATTTGCAGGCCCACCATCCCCGCTATATGTCGGAGTTCCCGTTCCTGCAATAGTTGTAATTATTTGTGCATGTATCGTAAATGACAAGAAAATAATAATATACCCTGCAAAAATTGTTTTCATAAGCGTGCAGATTTTATTATTCCTCATAAGGGTTTCATTTAAACAAATATAAACGTTTTTCAGCCATCTGCAATAATTTGCAAAAACACGAAATAGCTATTCAATATTAAAATATTAGCATTTTCCACTCTAAATCAGCCGTAATCTCATTTGAAAATTCGCTGTATAAGCCTAACTTTGCAATTCGATTTCATACTTTCAACGTAAGGGGAACCATTTATGAATCTTTTATTGCTCGCCGCAGATCATAATACGCCAGTTAATTACTTTCCAATCGCCTTGCAGATGGTCATTGCAATAGGCTTTGTTGCTGTAATGATGGCCGCAACACATCTGCTGGGGCCAAAAAGAAAAACGCACGATAAACTGATCAATTTTGAAAGTGGTATCCCTTCGGTAGGCAATGCGCGCCAGCCTATGGGTATCAAGTATTTCCTGGTTGCCATTCTTTTTGTTCTTTTTGATGTGGAGGTGATCTTTTTTTATCCGTATGCAGTTAATTTCCGCTTCCTCGGTAAGGATGGTTTTATGGAAGTAGTGTTGTTTGTGGCCTTTTTTTTGTGTGGGTTTATATATATTGTAAAGAAGGGTGCTTTGGAATGGGAAGAGTAGAAAAAGCAGCGCTTTTTACGTTTAATTTTTAATTTTTTATGTCTCGTCCGGTTCAGTATAATACGAAGATTAAGATGGTGGAGATGCCTAAGGGCTACTCCGGCGAAGGGTTTTATGCTACATCATTTGATAAGGTAGTTGGGCTTGCCCGTAAAAATTCTTTATGGCCGTTGCCTTTTGCTACATCATGCTGTGGTATAGAGTTTATGGCCACGATGGGTTCTAACTATGATCTGGGCAGGTTTGGCGCAGAGCGTATGGGCTTTACACCCCGCCAGTGCGATATGCTGCTGGTAGCAGGTACCATTGCTAAAAAAATGGCGCCAATATTAAGGCAGGTATATTTACAAATGGCAGAACCAAGGTGGGTTATAGCTATAGGCGCCTGCGCATCCACAGGTGGTATTTTCGATTCTTACCCGGTTTTGCAGGGTATAGATCAGGTGATACCGGTGGACGTGTATGTACCGGGTTGTCCCCCGCGCCCTGAAGGAATTCTTGACGGGATACTGAAATTGCAGGATCTTGTGCAGCATGAAAGCCTGAGAAGAAGGTCGAGCGACCAGTATAAAGGATTGCTTGAAAGTTATGGGATACAATAAACCCAGGCCCGAAAGGGGATTACAGGCTTAGGCTTGTAGTTAATAGTGGAAGGGCATTTGAATGATTATTTATAATAAAAAATTTGGGAAAGCCCCTTCAGGGGTTTGGGGTTTATGAGTTTAACAAACGAAATAATAAAACTGCGGCTGACGGATAAGTTTGGCGAACAGTTGACTGAATGGGAGGAACCATATGGTTTGCTGACTTTGCGCGCCCCTGCGGAAATGAACCTGAAAGTATTGCAATTCTTATTTGATGATGAAGCAATGCGGTTCAGGTTTCTTACAGACCTTACAGCAGTACATTTTCCCAACAGGAAGGATGAAGAACTGTCTGTGGTCTATCACATACATAACCTCGTTGATAATATCCGTCTTCGTTTAAAGATTTACGTGCCTGTTGAAAAGCCGGATGTATATACGGCATCACAGTTATTTTCGGCCGCCAACTGGATGGAGCGGGAAACTTATGATTTTTTCGGTGTGAACTTTATCGGGCATCCAAACCTTATCCGTATCCTGAACGTGGACGAAATGGACTACTTTCCTATGCGTAAAGAATACCCGATGGAGGATCCCACGAGAAGGGATAAGGATGATGAAATGTTTGGCAGGTAACTATTAAATAATGGTTGATTGCCTATTAATTTATAAATGAGGGGCAATCCCTCAAGGGATTTATGGTTTATGGAAATACAGCAGCACCAACAGCATCATGTAAAACTTTCTGATGAATCTCTTCAGAAGCAGACAACTACGCTCAATCTCGGGCCCACACATCCTGCCACGCACGGAGTGTTCCAGAACATTATGGAAATAGATGGCGAGCGTGTGCTGGAAACAGTACCCACCATAGGCTATATTCACCGCGCATTTGAAAAAATTGCAGAACGCCGCCCTTATTACCAGATAACGCCACTTACCGACCGGCTTAATTACTGCTCATCGCCCATCAATAATATGGGCTGGCATATGACCATAGAAAAATTGCTTGGTTTGAAGTTGCCGAAGCGGGTAGAATATCTCCGCGTAATTATTATGGAGCTTTCCCGTATTTCCGATCACCTCGTTTGCAATTCGGTGATCGCAGTAGATACAGGGGCGCTCACACCTTTTACCTATGTATTCCAGGAGCGGGAAAAAATTTATGAAATATTTGAAGAAATTTGTGGCTCAAGGCTCACTACAAATATTGGCCGGGTAGGTGGCTTTGAACGCAATTTCACCCCGGCCTCATTGACGAAGCTGAATGATTTCATAGCATCCTTTCCTAAAATAATGAGGCAGTTCGAATCATTGCTGAACCGTAACCGTGTATTTATGGACCGCTGTATCGGTGCCGGCCCTATCAGCGCGGAAAGGGCCCTGAATTATGGATTCACCGGCCCTAACCTCCGCGCTGCGGGTATAGATTATGACGTACGTGTGTCGCAGCCATATTCTTCCTATGAAGATTTTGATTTCAAGATACCTATTGGCACAAAAGGGGATGTGTATGACCGTTTTATGGTGCGCAATGGCGAGATATGGGAAAGCCTGAGCATAATTCAGCAAGCCCTGGAAAAAATAGAGAAAATAGAAAAAGAATTCCCGGAGCAGAAGGAAGTATTTTATGCGAAAGAAGCAGACCGCTATCATATTCCGCCGAAGGAAGACGTTTATACCAAAATGGAAGCATTGATCTACCATTTTAAAATGATCATGGGAGAAATAGACGCTCCGGCAGGTGAAGTATATCATGCCGTGGAAGGTGGTAACGGTGAAGTAGGTTATTATTTGATAAGCGATGGAGGCAGAGCACCCTATCGCCTGCATTTCCGCAGGCCATGTTTCATCTATTACCAGGCATACCCTGAGATGGTTAACAATGGATTGCTGAGCGATGCGATCATTACTTTGAGTAGTTTGAATGTGATTGCAGGGGAACTGGATGCGTAACCCCTGAACCCCTAAAGGGGGAACTAAGAATTTAGCTGTATTGTTTTTTGAAAAGCAATTTACTTAAACTGCAAAAAATGAATAGTATTATTTCAGACAATGATACAGCATACACAGTTCGATATTTGCAGCGGTTGAAGGAAATGTATTGGACGCAAAAATTAGGGTATTATCCAACAAGAATAGAAAAGGTCGGAAGAAAAGTAAGTTGGGAAGAAGCAAATAAAGAGAAAGAAAAAGAAGATTTGGAATTTGAGGTTTTCTTAAAAAGTATTAAATGAAGATTCAGTTTTCAGAAGAAAAATTAAATGAAGTAAAAGAACTCATCTCGCATTACCCGGAAGGGAAGCAGAAGAGTGCGATTCTGCCCGTATTGCACATGGCTCAGGATGAGTTTGGTGGATGGCTTGATGTGCCTGTTATGGATTATGTGGCTGGTTTACTGAATATTCTGCCGATAGAAGTGTATGAGGTAGCGACCTTCTATAGCATGTTTAATATGAAGCCTGTTGGCAAACATTTGCTGGAAGTTTGCCGCACGGGTCCCTGTATGCTCAACGGGAGCGACCAGTTGATTGATTACATAAAAGAGAAACTGGGCATCAGCGAAGGCGAAACAACAACGGACGGATTGTTCACTTTAAAGCCGGCGGAGTGCCTGGGTGCTTGTGGTTATGCGCCCATGATGCAGTATGGTAAAACGTACAGGGAACATCTGACCAAAGAAAAGATAGATAAACTGATAGAAGAAGTAAGAGGAGGCAAAAATTAAACTATGGTTTACGATCTTACTCTTGAATTTACATTATCGGGGAAACCCAAACGGGTAATGCAGTTGCTCACTGACCCGGTATTGATCAGGAAGTGGAGCGGGGGCGAGGGGGCGGTGGAACCACGGGTGGGCGGAAAGTTTGAAATGTTTGATGGCTGGGTAAAAGGGGAAGTGTTGAAAATAAATGAAAAGGAACTGGCCTTTACCTGGAAAGCAAGCGACTGGCCGGAAGAAACAAAACCAAGCGAAGTTCATTATTTATTGAAAGAAGATGAAGCCGGTACGAAAGTAATAGTACACCATACCGGTTTCCCAAATGAAGAGGAAATGAACAGCCACCGTACCGGCTGGACAGATTTTTTCTTCGACCCGATGGAAGATTTTATTTTGATCATTGATAAAAGCTGATTTATAAGATTACCTTAAAGCTTGTTTTATGGGCATAACAACGCAATATCTGAAGGTTAAGGAAAGCCGTAAAGCTATTGAAACGGAAGATATAGATTTCATGATAGACAGTGGGGCTGTGTACAGTCTTGTGCCGGGTGATGTGCTGAGGCATCTTGGTGTTGAGCCATATAGGGAAATGGTGTTTGCGTTAGCGGATGGAAGTAAAATATCAAGAAAAATAGGTGAAGCTTATTTTGAATTAAATGGCGAAGGGGCAACAGCGCCGGTCATTTTCGGAGAAAAAAATGATGAACCATTGCTCGGGGCTACCACTCTTGAAGCATTGGCTTTGGTGCTGAATCCTTTTACAAGAACACTGCATCCAATGAGGATGTTGTTGGGATAAATTGAATTAATTAAACTCAAAAGAAAAGGTACAAAAAATTACATTTTGACTTTTGGCTTTTTGATTTTTGACTTTGAAAAATGGGCATAAAATTATTATTAGAAAACGATCACATTGAGGGTATCCGATACTACGATACCTATCGCAGGCATGGGGGCTATCGTGCCGCTGAGAAGGCATTGAAGATGGCTCCTGCTGATATTGTGGAAGATGTGAAGAAAAGCGGCCTCCGTGGCCGTGGCGGGGCAGGCTTCCCAACAGGGTTAAAATGGAGCTTCCTGGCCAAGCCTGAAGGTGTGCCACGCCACCTGGTGTGCAATGCTGATGAATCAGAGCCCGGCACTTTCAAGGACCGCTACCTGATGGAATTTCATCCGCATTTGTTTATTGAGGGGTTGCTCATCAGCAGCTTCGCATTAGGGAGTAATACTACTTATGTTTATATCAGGGGCGAGTATGCCTGGATACCAGACATTTTGAACCAGGCGATCACAGAAGCTAAGAACAATGGCTGGCTGGGGAAAAACATCCAGGGAACTGGCTTTGATTGCGAAATATATGTGCATCGCGGTGCCGGAGCTTATATCTGTGGCGAAGAAACCGCTTTGATCGAGTCTCTTGAAGGCAAGCGGGGCAACCCACGCATGAAACCGCCATTCCCGGCGATACAGGGCGTGTGGATGCGCCCTACGGTGGTGAATAATGTGGAGACGATAGCAGCCCTAGTGCCAATCATCAATATGGGCGGAGAATCTTATTCCAAAATAGGAGTAGGCAAATCTACCGGTACCAAACTGATGTCAGCCTGTGGCAATATCAATAAGCCGGGGGTATATGAAATAGATATGACCATATCGGTCGAAGAATTTATATACAGTGATGAATATTGCGGCGGAATCAAGAATGGGAAAAAATTGAAAGCGTGTATCCCCGGGGGGTCATCCGTTCCAATACTACCAGCAAACCTGCTACTGAAAACTGCCAAAGGCGAAACCCGTCTGATGAACTACGAAAGTATGTCAGACGGCGGATTTGTTTCGGGGTCAATGATCGGTTCCGGCGGCTTTGAAGTGTTTGATGAAGACCAGTGTGTAGTGCGCCATACCATGACGCTTGCCCGCTTTTATAACCACGAAAGCTGCGGCCAATGTAGCCCATGCCGCGAGGGTACCGGCTGGATGTATAAAATACTGAAGAACCTCGAATACGGAAAAGGCAAGATGAGCGATATAGACCTGCTTTGGGATATACAGCGCAAGATTGAAGGGAACACCATCTGCCCGCTGGGCGATGCCGCCGCATGGCCTGTAGCAGCAGCTATCCGCCATTTCCGTGATGAATTTGAATGGCATGTGCTGAACCCGGATGAATCGCAGAAACGTAATTATGGATTGGCGCATTATGCCGATCCTATTCATGTAGCTGCAAGTGTTTAAAAAAATAAAAAATTGAGCAACCACATAGACCATATAGAAATAACGAATTTCAAGTCCATACGCCACGCAAAAATTGAAGGGTGTAAGCGGATCAATGTGTTTATTGGGTATCCTAATGTGGGGAAGAGCGCAATATTGGAAGCTATTTCTGCTTTGTCTTACATTCAAGAAAAATTCAATGAGCCTTTCAATTTATTGTGTAGGTTAAGACATACTAATGAACTTTTTTATAATGCTAATATTAAAAATTCCGCAATTATAGACGTTGGAAAAGTAAGAATTTGTATTAGGTATTTAGGTGAATCTGAATTTAATTTACAAGTCGATTTGCTTGAGGCAAAAACAACCACGGTACCAAAACAATGGGACAAACTTAGGGAAATACAATATGAAAAAGTAAATGACTCAAACGGGGGATATAGAGCTAAAATCATCCACTTTACCCATTCAGATAAAAACGGATCGCGTGTAAAAGAAGTGGAGGTAGTTAAGAAATATGTATTCAAGGGCGATTTTAATGAGTTTAAAACGGAAATTCAAAATTTATTTTCCCCGTTTGGCGGGAACCTAGTAGATATAATTCAATTTAATAAGGAATTGAGAAAAGAAGTGGCAGAATTATTTAAATTTTACGATCTAAAATTGCTCATTGACCAAGCCACTAATTCTATAAGGGGGTTAAAACAACTTGATGAAGAAACAATATTTACTATTCCTTTTTACCAAATGGCTGATACCTTGCAGCGTCTTATTTTTCATAAAGCGGCAATAATGAGTAATGAAAATACTGTATTGCTTTTTGAAGAACCGGAAGCGCACATGTTTCCGCCATACATTAGTAAGTTTACCGGCGATGTTATTTATGGGAAAGATAACGGCAACCAATACTTCATCAGTACCCATAGTCCTTTCGTTATGAATGATTTCTTAGAAGATGCGAGGGATGAATTATCGGTTTATTTAGTAGGACTAAAAAATGGTCAAACTGTTATTAAGAGATTGAGCGACGAACAGCTTCATGAAGTGTACCAACATGGGGTAGATCTATTTTATAATATTGAAAGTTATCTTGACTAATGGAAAATAACTTTGTACCCGAATGTTATTTTGATACTGTTTTGATAAAGACAATCTTAAAAATAAAGCACATAAACCATAAAAAAGGCTGTGCGAATGTAGTCAAAGAAATAAAAGAAGGTAAGTTGAAGGACGATTTTGCAGTAGGGATTATTGATAAAGATAAAAGGCAACTCGACTATATCAAAAATGATTGTGAAGAGGAAATAAAAGAAAGCAACTTAGTTTTGTATAAGCATAAGACGAAACAACATTATTTTATTCAATTAGCCCCTGCAATAGAAAATTGGATTTTGAATGTGATAGATGAAGGGAGGCTTAATGTTGATGATTTTGGGCTTTCAAGAGATTTGAATAAGCTTAAGAAAGTAACAAAATCAGAATCGGCAAATGAGAATGAAGATTTGAAGAAACTATGCAAGAGGCTTGTAAACAGTAATAGTGAAACAATGATTACTTTGTCAAGATGGCTTAATTACTTATTTGAGAATAACAGGAATGCAGACATAAACGCATTAAGATAAAATGGCTGAAACACCAAAGTTTAAAGTAACCGTTGATAACATCAGTATAGAAGTGCCTGCCGGTACTACCATACTGAATGCCGCGCGTATGATAGGTGGGGATGTTACGCCGCCTGCGATGTGCTACTATAGCAAGCTGCAGGATAGCGGCGGTAAATGCCGCACATGCCTCGTAGAGGTAAGCAAAGGGTCTGAAAAAGATCCGCGGCCAATGCCAAAGCTGGTAGCAAGCTGCCGTACAACAGTGATGGATGGCATGGAAGTGAAGAACATCACTTCTGAAAAAGTGCTGGACGCCCGTAAAGGCATTGTTGAATTTCTACTGCTCAATCATCCGCTCGACTGCCCCGTATGCGACCAGGCAGGCGAGTGTGACCTGCAGAACCTGAGTTATGAACACGGCACGGAAGGCACACGCTATGAGTTCAAGCGCCGCACATTTGAAAAGGAAGATATAGGCCCATATATTTCCCTGCACATGACGAGGTGCATTATGTGCTTCCGTTGTGTGTATGTAGCAGACCAGCTTACCGATAAACGGGAACATGGTATATTGGAAAGAGGCGACCATGCCCAGATCAGCACTTATCTGAATAAAGCCCTGGAGCATGATTTCATAGGTAACGTAATAGACGTATGCCCGGTAGGCGCGCTTACCGATAAAACATTTCGTTTTAAGAACCGGGTATGGTTTACTAAGCCCCTGGATGCGCACCGCGATTGCCCTACCTGTAGTGGAAAGGTCCGGTTATGGATGCGGGGTGAAGAAGTATTCCGGGTTACAGCACGAAAAGACCAGTGGGGCGAAGTGGAAGAATTTATTTGCAATGATTGCCGTTTCCATAAAAAAGAAACTAAAGATTGGATAATAGAAGGGCCGTCAGTTATTGCCCGCAGCAGTGTTATTGCACAAGGGCATTATGTGGGAACAGTGAAATCTCCCATTGTCATTGATAAAGTGATCGGCAAGCAACCAAAATTCCTGATGAACATACATGATATAAGTGATGTGAACCGGCCCGAAGTTGATTTGTCGAAAATAGAAGGCCCGGCACATTCTGATGATTTTTCCTCTGCCCCTGTTACAACAAAATAAAAATGATTCTTACTACTGAACATATCAAACAGGTCATATCCGGTTTCTTTGAAAAAAAGCCGGTCAAAAAAGTATGGCTATTTGGCTCCTACGCCAGGGGTGATGCTGATGAAAATAGCGACGTGGATGTGCTGGTGGATATTGACTATATGCCCGGTATAGCTTCCGATTATTTTACCTGGCACGAAGAATTGGCAATCAAGTTAGATAAAAAAGTGGATATAGTAAGTGCAGGCTGGGAGAATAAGTACGTAAAACCATTTATAGACAAGGATAAATTTGTCATTTATGAAAGGTAGCATTGGTGATGGTGCCCGTATAAATCATATTCTGGAATGTATTAAGGAGATTGAAACTTCTATTGAAGGATATACGCTCGAAACTTTTAGTCATAGTGGCTGGAAATAATTGGGGAAGCAGCAAACCATATTACAGAGGAAACAAAAAACAAAACTCCCGAAATTGAATGGCATAAAATTATAGGTTTAAGAAATATCGTGATTCACGAATATTTTAGGATTGACTATGGAATTATTTGGGACGCAGCTACGACTTTTCTGTTACAACTAAAAAATGAAATGGATACTATAAAATACTGATTAAAATCAATGATTATTAACCAACTAAAACTACTTTTGCGCTATTATGCTGCTACTGCAGATTGATACAGCTTTTATTATACAAAAGGTTATCCTCATTTCTGTTATTTTAATGGGGTCTTTAGGTATTGCGATGTACGCCACCTGGGGTGAGCGTAAGGTAGCCGCAATAATGCAGGACCGTATCGGCCCCAACCGTGCCGGGCCATTTGGCCTGCTTCAGCCGCTGGCAGATGGGATGAAGCTGTTTTTTAAAGAAGAGATCATTCCCGACCGTTCCACACGCCTTATTTTCATACTCGGCCCCTGCCTTACCATGCTTACCGCCTGTATGACCAGTGCTGTTGTGCCTTGGGGGCCTGATTATACCACATCAACTGGCCGTATTATATCTTTCCAGGTAGCGGATATTAATATTGGCATTTTGTTTGTGTTTGGTGTTGTAAGCCTAGGTGTCTATGGTATTATGCTGGGCGGGTGGGCTTCAAATAATAAATTTTCTTTGCTCAGCAGTATCCGTGCCGCTTCGCAGGCTATTTCTTATGAATTGGCTATGGGCATCAGCCTGATCACCCTGCTTATGATGACGGGGTCATTAAGCCTTCGCGAGATAGTAGCGCAACAGCATGGCTTCTGGAGCGATGGTTATTTTTCATGGTATATTTTTAAGCAGCCGTTAGGGTTCCTCATTTTTCTTGTCTGTGCCTTTGCAGAATTAAATCGTTCTCCATTTGATTTGCCTGAATGTGAAAGCGAACTGAATATGGGCTACCACCAGGAATACTCCTCTATGAAGCTCGGCTTTTACCTGTTTGCCGAATATATCAACATGTTTATCAGCTCTGCAATAATCGTTACTTTATTTTTTGGCGGGTATAACTTCCCCTTCATGGATAGCGTTGCTGCAAGTGTTAATCCTTTATTATTTGCAATTATTTGCATTATGGTTTTATTGGCCAAGGTAGTATGTATGATCTTATTTTTTATGTTCATCCGCTGGACCCTGCCGCGTTTCCGGTATGATCAGCTGATGAAGCTGGGATGGCGGTCATTGATACCACTGGCATTAGTGAATATGCTGATAACAGGAATTGTAATATTGTGGTTTACTAAAACCAGCTAATTGATAATTATAAAATGCTAACTGTTCAACAAATAAAAGATACCGTTACCGATTATTTTAAAGATAAACCGGTGAAAAGTGTGTATTTATTTGGTTCATATGCAAGGGGTGATGCTGAAGAAAATAGTGATATTGATATACTGTTTTCTTTAAAAGAAAATACCCGTATCAGTTATTTTGGTTTGGCACAATATCTTGTTGACTTAGAAGAAAAATTGGTAAATAAAGTTGATTTGGTAGAAGAAGAAGTAATTTATCCGAGGTTGAAAAAGTATATTGATGCTGATAAAATTCTTTTATTTTCCAGGTAAATGAAACCCAAAAAAGAAGACATTTTTTATTTGGAAATAGTCAGCGATTCCATTGCCAAGGTATTTCAATATATTAATGGCATGGATGAGGATATGTTTTTGAGGAATGATATGATGAAGGATGCCTGTCTGCAGCGATTGATAGTGATTGGAGAAAATGGAGGAAAAGTTTCAGATGAGCTTAAAGAAAAATTTAGAGAAGTGGAATGGCAATTAATGAAGGCAGCAAGAAATTTTTATGCCCATGCATATGAATATACAAACTGGAGACATGTTTGGGATACAATAAATAATGTTTTGCCCCATTTGCAACCAAAAATTGAACACATAATAGAAGTTTTGGAGAAAGAAAACAATGCAAAAACTAACTAACAGAGCAGTGCTTATAGACCGCAGCCCGATGACATTCGGGGAGCGGATATATTTGCCCTCTATTGTAAAAGGCCTTGGGATTACCCTGGGCCATATATTTAAGAAAACAGCTACAACGAGTTACCCTGAAGTAAAACGCCCATTCAGCCCCGTTTTTCGCGGGCTGCATATACTGAACAGGGATGAACAGGGGGCCGAGCGTTGCACGGCATGTGGACTATGCGCACTGGCTTGCCCTGCCGAAGCTATAACTATGGAGGCCGCAGAGCGTAAGCCGGGAGAAGAAAATCTGTACCGTGAAGAAAAATATGCTGCCAAATACGAGATCAATATGCTGCGCTGTATTTTTTGTGGTTTTTGTGAAGATGCCTGCCCTAAAGACGCCATATATCTCACAGAAACAGTGATGCCGGCAAATTATACACGCGAAAGTTTTATTTATAAAAAAGAAGACCTGCTGATTCCTAACCCTAAAAAACAGGAAAGCAAATAGTATGGACATTTACGACATTTTATTCTGGGTATTGTCTGTCATTGCCGTTAGTTGCGCTTTAGGAGTTATCCTCAGCCGCAACCCGGTGAATAGTGTAATGTTCCTCGTACTTACTTTTTTCGCTATTTCAGGTCATTATATCTTATTGAATGCACAGTTCCTCGCTATTGTTAATGTTATCGTTTATGCCGGGGCCATCATGGTGCTTTTCCTGTTTGTGATCATGCTCATGAACCTGAATGCAGATGTGGAACCGCAAAAAGGGCAATTAGTGCAGTTAGCGGGTGTAATTTCAGGCGGAGTTTTGTTTCTTGTGGTATTGGCAGCAATAAAAACAGCACGCCCGGAAACTATTGAGAAGACATCCACCGATATTGGTTTGATAGCTAATCTCGGGAAGGTATTGTTTACAAAATATGTTTTGCCATTTGAAATTAGTAGTGTGCTCTTTCTCAGTGCAATGATTGGAGCCATAGTGATAGGGAAAAAGGAAGAGGCCCATGGAGTTCAAAAAGCAGAATAGGAATATTTATAAAGGAATTTGATTTTTGGTTTTAAATTTTTAAAATGCCGGTAAATTCAACACATTATTTGTTTTTAAGCCTGTTGTTATTCTCAATAGGCATCATGGGAGTGCTGATGCGGCGTAATGCCATCATCATTTTTATGTGCATTGAACTGATGCTCAACTCGGTGAATTTATTATTGGTGGCCTTTTCAAAAATATATGCTGATGCAGACGCACAGATATTTGTGTTCTTTATAATGGTGGTCGCAGCGGCTGAAGTAGCAGTAGGTTTGGCAATAATAGTAATGATGTACCGGAGAGTACACTCGGTTGATATAAATATTTTAAACAGGCTAAAACATTAGTAAGTAATTTAACATTTGAAAATGGGGGATTTTTCTCAGTACGTTTATTTAGTGCCTTTATTTCCGCTGATCGGGTTTTTGATCAATGGCTTGTTTTGGAAAAGAATGCCTAAACCCCTTGGCGGGATCATTGGCTGCACCACAATCCTTGCTTCTTTTATTGTTTCATTGGGTATCTTCTTTGAGGTAAAGAGCCCATCTTTCCAGGGACCGGTTATTGTAAATTTATTCGATTTTATACAATCCGGCAAACTCAATATTCCTTTCGCTTTTCAGGTGGATGCACTTTCCTCTTTATTTCTTTTGATCATTACCGGCGTTGGTTTCCTTATTCATGTTTATTCAGTTTCCTACATGGGGCATGATGAGGGTATGGTAAAATATTTCTCATACCTCAACTTGTTCATATTCTCCATGCTGCTGCTCGTATTAGGGGCTAATTACCTGATCATGTTCATTGGCTGGGAAGGAGTAGGGCTATGCTCTTATCTCTTGATAGGCTTCTGGTTTAAGAACAGGGATTTTACCAATGCGGCAAAAAAAGCCTTTGTAATGAACCGCATAGGTGATCTTGGCTTTTTGGTAGGCATGTTGCTGATCTTATTGAATTATGGTACACTATCCTACCAGGAGTTTTTTGGCCAATTGCATGGCGCGCAGGTCATCATGCCCGCTTCTACCTACAACTGGATAGCTCTTTGCCTTTTTATTGGGGCTACCGGTAAAAGTGCCCAGATACCGTTATACACCTGGCTACCCGATGCCATGGCAGGTCCTACCCCTGTATCAGCGCTCATACATGCGGCAACCATGGTTACGGCCGGTATTTATATGATCGCGCGTAGCAATGTGCTGTACAGCCTCACCCCCATGATACTGCATATAGTGGCTATTATTGGATTGACAACCGCGATTCTTGCGGCCACAATTGCCATCAAGCAATATGATATTAAAAAGGTACTGGCATATTCTACTGTCAGCCAGCTTGGGTTTATGTTCCTTGCGTTAGGTGTGGGTTCTTATACTGTCGCGGTATTTCATGTAATGACCCATGCATTTTTCAAAGCTCTTTTATTCCTTGGTTCCGGCAGCGTTATTCACGCAATGGGCGGTGAGCAGGATATACGTAAGATGGGCGGCCTCGGCAAGCATATGCGTATTACACAGGTCACTTTCCTGATTGGCTGTCTTGCCATTTCAGGTATTCCCGGCTTTTCCGGGTTCTTTTCAAAAGATGCCATCCTTGCCGCCACATTCGCACACGACCCTATCTTATATTACCTCGGAATTATAGCCGCAATGATGACTGCGTTTTACATGTTCCGGTTATACTTCCTCACATTCCGCGGTAGTTTCCGTGGCACTGAAGACCAGCAGCACCACCTGCATGAAAGCCCGGCGGCAATAACGATCCCCTTAATAATTCTCGCTATACTATCAATCATCGGGGGCTATGTAGGGTTGCCCGAAGTAATGAGCGAACATAACGCTATAGGTTCATTCTTAAGTGCCGCTGTCAC
>Ga0302185_10001479_pt1 | contig 16419 bp, 24 predicted proteins | sample II_Bog_E1_1_FD_200231 | JGI IMG/M metagenome (GOLD analysis project Ga0302185, IMG submission 200231) | Peat permafrost microbial communities from Stordalen Mire near Abisko, Sweden - II_Bog_E1_2 | ecosystem: Environmental > Terrestrial > Soil > Wetlands > Peat | place: Sweden: Abisko... | reverse complement strand
TTTCGTCTTTAATAACGACAGGAATTTCAGTACAGCCAGCTATAAAAGCATCACACCCATTATCTTTAAGTCGTTGAATGAACTCTTTCATCTTCGTAATAGTCTTAGCTGTAGGTTTACCATTGATGATTTCCTGATATATAAGATCATTTATCTCCTTCTGTTCCTCCTTATTCGGTGTAAAAGACTCAATGCCATTGTCACGCAAAGGTTTTACATAAAGACCATCACTCATAGTGACGCTAACACCCAAAATGCCTACCTTCTTAAATCCTCGTCGTACACACTCTGCAACCGTGACATCAATGATACTAATTATAGGTAGTGGAGACCTTTCTTTTACTTCATCAATTGCATAATGAGGGGAGTTCGAAGGAATAATTACAAAGTCAACGCCCGCATTATCAAGAATTTTAATTGAATCGAGCAAATCCACGGCTACTTTCGACCAATCTTTATTAATAATGGCCGGGTCAATTTCACTAAGCGACGGATTAGTATAGGTAATTCTAGGATGTTTACCGCTGTCTAAACCAAAATGTTTATAGCTTTCAGCCACAATCGTATCAATGCAAAGAAGAGACCCGGGAATGGTAACACCTGCGATACCGATATGCTTCATTAGATAAGTATAACAAAAAGCCTCTATTACAGAGACTTTCTAACGTAAGCATAAGCTTGGCAGCCCCTATTAGATGAGCTTAGAACTTTTCCAATGAATCAAAGTACTCTTTCGCCTTCAATTGTAGACCTGGCCACACATCATTGGCGTTCAAAAAATCACTAGCATTCATAAGTAGGTATCCAATACCTTCATCTCCAAATTCTATGTCAGACTCTGAAGCATCAGGTAGACTCACAACCGGAAAGTATGCGTACTCGCCTTCGACTACTGCACTAGGATACTTTTTAACGTATGTAATGTTTTCTTTTAATATATTAAGACCAAACTCTTCTTTTACTTCACGCTTGAATGTATCAAATGGCGTTTCTCCGTTCTCTTTGCCACCTCCTGGCAGATCAAGATACGAAGGATAGTGTCTTGCGTTTGAATCTCTGCGATAGACCAACAGTTTACCGTCAATAATCACTAAGCCTTTTGAGCCGTTCAGTAATGGATCAACACTGAAGAATTCTTCCATAAGTTAATCATAACAAAAAGCCTCCATTTCGGAGACTCTTCACTATAAGCATAAGCGTGGCAGCCCCTAGTGGACGAGCTTAGAACTTTTGAGTCTATAGATATCTTTCAGGTATAGAGGCGAGATCAGGGTCTCGATCATAAAGATAGCGCTTTCCTAAGCTTTTTAAGTTATGTAAACGTATTGCTCTAATACCAACTTCATGAAGCGTATTACTTGGATCGGATGTAACAAAGTTTGTATCGGTAATAAATTCCTCATGCTGGTTAGCCCTAAATAAAGTCAGTCCAACCCAAATAGTAAAGTAAAGATCCCCTCCTGCATCTAAAGATAGTTTAACGAACTGGTCTTCAAAAAAGGTTCCTTCTACTGGAAACTCAGTTCGAATATGTACTTTATCTTCTGGCGCCCAGCCTTCTATTGTTCCTCTTCAGTACACCCCATGAATCTATCACTTGTATAAGCTATCGATGGAGTCGCAAGTGACTCTATATCTCTTCTGTCAAGATAGATGTCTATTGTATCCACAGGCTTTGTTGTGACTTTGCTACCGATAACTTCCAGTTCTTGGGATCTGTCTATAAGCATATTACTTTATTAAACGCTTATACGCGTCACTTGCAAGCACAAACAAAAAGCCTCCATTCCGGAGACTTTCTTCATCGTGCTTATGCTTGGGAGAGCATCGTGTACGAAATTAGAACTGCGCTGGTCTCAATTGAGTGATGTTAGAACTTTTTATGTTCATTAATGAAGGAAACAACTTCATTAACTGAAGGGTCGTAATCTTCATCTGTATTTACAACAATTGTCGGAATATCTAAATCAATCACCTCTGCGGTATTCACTAAATTATCACGATGGTGTGTAGCACGCTCAAGAAGTAGTTCTCGCCTACGTATGATGTCGGGAAGCTCACTATTTTGAATACGCTCAGTGTAGCGTTTGATTGGGTCTTCAGTTTGAACATGAACGTAAATAACATTCGCAACACTTTCAAGCTTTTCAATGATAGTGCTCTTTGCAATGTCTTTTTGTAAGACATGGTCTACGACAAAGCTGATCCCTTTTTCGGCATGATCGATAACTAGCGGTAAGAAAACGTTACCTATTGAAGCTTGTCTGTCCTGTCCAGGATTCGTAAATTCTAAGCCGCCCTTAACCATATCGCTCGATATGTGATCAATGTAAAGTTGTTCAGCTAATATCTTAGCTAAAGTAGTTTTACCAGATCCTGGAGCGCCACTAACGTAAATAATCGTAGGTTTCATTACTTATATCATAACAAAAAGCCTCTGAAACAGAGACTAATTGAGATAAGTATAAGCTTGGCAGCCCCTAGTGGATGAGCTTCGAACTTATTCAACGCTTTCGTGGTCTAAAGTCTTTGAGGACTTCTAGGTCTTCGTTCACGAGACTTACGTATCTATCGAGTGTGGCCGAATCAACTCCAGGCATGATTGTGAGACTAGAATAAGTTGTAGGATCGTAAGCTGTCATGCGATTCTCGTTGCGAGCTTTTATACTCACCGCACTCTCTCGGTCCCATCTAGTGACAATGAGCGGGTAACGAGTCTTAAAATTGCTATCCTTGTTAAACCTAAAGGTATTATGTTCAATTTTCAAAGAGTGACCGCCATCAAGTCTTGCGGTTACTGCACTACCTAACCTGTCTCCTCGTCCTCCACCGACAGTTCCAGACCAGATTTCCTCCGAAATGAGTGGAAACTGTGGGCCTACTTCATGGTGATCTCTTGCGAGTGGTAGCAAGTCGCGTAATAATTCGAAACCTGTTGAGGCTACCATTCCGAGCGCAATCTGCAGATCAACATCAGCTAATTGACTATGTTCAATAGCCTGCTGACGTTCAATACTCCAATCTGTATCAATACTTGTCATATTGAACTAATTATTGCATTCAAAGTTAAATTTAACAATCATAAACAAAATGACATCCGAATTAACAGAGGTGAAAATGATTATGGCAGCCCCTAGTGGACGAGCTTAGAACTTTTAACGATTTCAAGCCCGTTGCTCGGATCGGTTTTAACTCTAGCAAAGACATCACTATCTAAGAAATATATACTCACATTGTTATCATGTAGTGCTTCAATTGATGATTCGTACAATGTCCTAGAAATAGGTTTAACCGCTTGGCTACTTACCCACTCGACATCACCCATACCAATTTCTCTATCGGTTACAAATGTATCATTAGGCAAAGTATAAATTGCCCCGCCTATATCGTGCGCTTTAAATTCCTCTTCAGTACCGTTTACGAATACAACATGAGTATCTCCATACTTACTTATTTCCGTTGGAACATTTTTTGGCACTAGGAACATTGCAGCCACCTCCTTATATGGAGTTGCAAATACAAGATGCTCTTCGCCTACATAACGCGGAGATTCGTTCCGTGGCTCAAATTCAGAAATATCTTTGTCGGGAGATGCATGGTACATAATTTCAGGCTTATCCATGTCTACATGATAACAAAAATAGACCACAATATTATGGTCTATTTAAGTATAAGCGCTATGGCAGCCCCTAGTAGACGAATTTAGAACTTTTATTTCACAATCTTCATAATTGTTACGTTCGGCATCATTTTGAAAATATCAGTATTCAATGCAATTTTGGAACCACGGATACCGCCGCCAACTACAACTATTTCATTATTCATCATTGCTTCATCCACAAGAATCGGCCATTCATACGGCAAACCTACTGGAGTTATTCCGCCATATCGGTCGCCAATACTAAACAAGCTGCATACCAAGTTCTATCAGCTCTCTTTGCCTCTATAACTAGACAGTTTGTCGAGATGTCGAGATCTACGTCGTATTCTTTGCAGAAAGAAGTAGTGTCTGCCAGTTCAGGGTTTATGCTCGCAACGTACACAAAATGTGACATTGCTGTCTCAGTAAGCCTCTCTTGGATTATCTTTGCCACTAGGTCGGACGCTTCATCGAGGGGGTTAAATTTGAGAGTTCCAATTTCCATAGTTTAATCATGACAAAAAATAAACCACAATATTGTAGTCTATTTTAAACATAAGCTCTTTGGCAACCCCTAGTGGACGAGCTTAGAACTTTATCTCTATTAGCTGTAAATCTTTCTTCAATTGCTCCACTGAAGTAAACACAATAGATTGAATACCGAGCTTACGAGCGCTCTCGACGTTGAATGCGTTATCATCAATGAAAATAGCTTCATCAGCTTTGACGTGCATTACTGTTAGTGCATTTTGAAATGAATCTGCGTGTGGCTTTATAAGACCGGTTTCGCCAGATATGAGGATATCATCAAAGATATCATTAATGCCGTATTCCTCGAGCAGCCTCCGAACAAAATCGCCAGGAGCATTTGATAGTAATGAAGTTTGATAAGTTTGTTTTAGTTGTCTACCAAAATTGACCATGTCTTTATTTAATGTAGCCGTATCATCAACTTCTTCGGGCGTTACGATTCGGCCGGTAGCTTCACTAATTTGACGATAAAACTCATCTCCGTCAATTTTACCTTGATCTGATAATATTGATGCCTCCGCATAGACACCGGTACGTTCAAGATTGTTTTTTAGGAGCCATGCTTTATAGGAATCCGTCCGGAAGACATCAAAGAAATCAAAAATAATAGCTTTAATCATAAGATTATCATAACAAAAAGCCTCCGAAACGGAGACTAATTTCAATGTGCCTATGCTTGGCAGCCTCTAGTAAACGAACTTAGAACTTATTTAGCCAAAACACTTAATATATTATCTATATCTTGATCACTTTTACTAATCTCTATAATGGGTTGGTGGTATTTTTCGGCTTCATTTTTTATGATACCGTCAAAAATCTTAACCCACTCTATCTCTTGTTCCTTTAGTTCATCCGGGTATGAATCAGCCTTACCCCATAGGCCGCGCGTGAAAACAACTTCACGTGTTCGTGACTCATCATTATCTGTAAGAAAAATAGCCTGTACATTATCCCGCTTGGTCTGCTCATCGGCTACTAATTTAGGTAATACGTTCACACCCTCAAGGATGAAACCATCACGCCAAGTCCAATCATTGTTAATCATAAAGCTGATGCCAGGCCACGTTGCAACACTCTGTTCATATTCCATATCTGCTATTTGCTGTACCGTAAACTTCTCAAAGTATTCTTTGGCATTCATATCAACTGACCCGTTGAGAGCAGAGTCAACACTTGGATCAATGGCCGACTTCATAATTTCACGTATCTGGTCTGACGACATCCATGGTAGACCATAATGTTCAGAGAGTTTCTTTGCGATAGTCGATTTGCCTACTGTTGGCATACCACCTATAAGAATAATTCGCCTTGTCATATAATTAGCATAACAAAAAGCCTTCATTTCGAAGACTTTTTTCATCGTGCTTATGCTTGGCAGCCCCTAGTGGATGAGCTTCGAAATTTTAAGATTACAAAAGGACCAAGATTGGTATAAAGAATGCAAGGTAATAGATTGTTTGAAGAATCAATGCAAATCTTCCTTTTGCTATAAAAGCTATGAATGCCACTAGTCCCATTACACACAAGGCTACTACATTAACCACTTGAGCCGTGTTATCCAAAGAAAGGCACAGTAAGGCAACGCAGGCAAAAAGGAAGCTAGCAGACATGCCTGCGAATAGTCTATGAATGAAAACTTGTCTTGCCGATCCTCTTTCAGGAAAGAATGTACAAATAATTTGAGTCAACGTAACAAACAAGAATGACACAAATACCCAGCTAGTTGCATAATGTTGAGGGATTAACCAAAAATATATGAATAGACAGATAATAGGCATTGTAATAATAAAGATAAAGAAATAGTAAAGACTTAAGCACCTACTCTGGGCTGCATGTTGGCTAAAAGTTTTCTGGATACCTAGCGGCCACTTTAATACCATAAATAGAAGACTAGCAAAAAGGACTACGAGATCCGAAATGAAAACTAATGGCCATACGTTCATGTCTATGACTATATCAAAAAGCCTCCAAAATGGAGACTCATTTCATTGCGCTTATGCTTGGCAGGGCGCAGAATACGTGAACCAAACTTTTGGAGATGAGTTAAACTTCGATATAGAGGAAATAGATTCTATATATCAAAAAATACAGTAATAGAATGATATTAAAAGAAATATCGCCCCTGCAGAACCACAAGAGCGATATTTCGTACTTTCATTATATAAAAACTACTTACGTAGGTCAATAAGCTCGTGTTTCTTAGTAATAATCAGTAATCTTTGCGCACTCTTAATATCATTAAACTCTTTTTTGAGCTTATCAATATTCGGCTCGTCGGGTAACTTCGAATGACGAAGATCGAATATAATGTCTTTCGATTGACGCAATGCTGTCTTAAACGCTCGCTTAATCGTATTAGCACTCTTTCCTATAGGTGTTTTGATCTCCCATTGCATACCATCCATTTCAATATCCGGTGTTTTCATACCTTTTTCTGTAGATGGCGCTAAAAAGCGAATGTTTTTATTCTTTGATGCTAAAAAGTTAGCAACTTCCAACTCCTCAGTCGTAGGAATGGCTCCAGTTTGCAAAGAAATTTTATCATCCATTACCGTTAAGTATAACAAAAAGCCTCCATTTCGGAGACTTTCTTCGTTATGCTTATGCTTGGCAGAGCATCGTGTACAAAATTAGAACCGTGCTAGTCTCAAGTGGATGAGCTTAGAACTTTTGCCATAAAGTAGAAAAGCCCGCTCCCGAAGGAGCGGTGTTGCACTATGACAACTGCTCTACTTCAGAATAGGACTATTGATTCGTCTCGGCTTATGACAGGGTCACCGTCAGCCCCAACCTTGAAACCGTGCACCCCCCATAGCGTTCCTTCGATAAACACAAGAAGTCTTTCGAGACCCGCACGACTAGATCCTTGGTATTGGACACGACGGAATTGAAGTGTTATGCGAAAGGCTTTTAAAGGCCACCCACGTTCTTCAATCTTGAAATTGTTCAAAGCCCAGTCAGTGTGCATGAGATAGCTCCTCACCCGCTGAGCGTTGTCACTTACCAACTCGTTCAGGGTTTGAGTAAGGGATTCGTATGTTGTTGCTTCCGGCTTCGCGGCTGACGCGGGATAGATTGCGATGTCAAAGACTGCCTTGACATTTCTTGCGGCTACGACGTGCGCTGGCAATTTGTATACCAACTGGTCACACTCCTTACAACACTACCGACGGCAGAAAGTCGTCTTGCAATAGTGCTCTATGGACTATTAAACATTTTATAAATACATAGTGCAAACATAAACAGAATACAGGGTCAGAACCAAACAACAGATAAGAACTAGAATCTGTCACGTTGGCATAAAAAAATCAGAACCGATTAACAGTTCTGATTTCAACATTTCCAGTTTGGCAGCCCCTAGTGGACGAGCTTAGAACTTTTAAAACGAAAGCACCCTCAGTTGAGGGGCTTTCGCCATCCTTTCCTGAGGGTGTGGATGTGTGGCATTAAGCCACGTTTGACAGATCGAGTCCGACCACCTTTGATGGATCGAGGCCTTCTTCAGTTGTCGGGAACAGCACAGCGATCTCGTCGGTGTAGATGCCCGAGAGAACGATTCTGCCACCTCCAAGTTCTGAAACGCCGTAGATCTCTAGGCTTGCGCCGTACTTGAGATTTTCATCGTTCTCCCATGAGGAGGGAGGGTTCGGGTAACCGATAGCTTTCGCCATCCACTCGAGGGTAATCCTCAAGGTGTTATCTTCCACGATGGCAGTCGCCACTTTTCCGCGATAGAGGTACCCTTCGCCCCTGCTCTGAACTTCAATCTGACCGCCAATGTATGGCGCAACCGTCTCGGTTGAGAGTTGCATTGTCCGTCTCCTTTACAATCGGTGAACAATGCATATACTATAGCATAAGTAGAATTATAAGTCAATATATGCTTTAAACTAATTGCTGAGTCGAGCGTCAAGTTCACCCATTGTTTTAACAAAAGCTTTCTCGAGGTCTACTCCATATTTGTCAGCTATAACAAGGACAGACCATAGACAGTCACTTAGTTCATGTGCGAATGCTTCGTCAACATTATCAGCAGAACGTATACCTTCTTTAGCTTGAACAAGCTTTACTAAATCGCCCACGTCTCCAACAAATCCCAGAGCAAGTTCTTCACCCGTCCACTCTTTACCGTTTCTATTTATTTCAAATTCTGCATACTTGGCACGAATGGCACGTGCTTGTTCGATAAGTTGTTGGAAGTTCATATTAATAGCATAACAAAAAGCCTCCATTTCGGAGGCTTTCTTCATGGTGCTTATGCTTGGCAGGGGCACGTGGAATCGAACCACATGACGTAAATTAACTATTTACTTGAACTACATCCTCGCCAAAGTGTTTTTGTAAACGCATAACAATAGAACCCTCATGACGACCAAGTAATTTGCTGAGTTCTTTCAGGGTAGCACCATTTTGAAACTTCTCTTTTAACTCAGCATCTTGCTCTGCTTGCCATGGGCGATAAGCATTGGGATATGTCTCTCGCATCTTTTCTATCTTCGCGCTCCAACCAGAAGACTTCGTTGTTTTCTTCGGAAGTTCGACTTTTCGCTTTTTAGCAAGTTCCTCAAAGTACGCGAATCTTTTTGTTGCTTGTGCCGCCTTAAGACGGAGGTCTGAATCAATATTCTGAGCTACTTCACTCACCTGTAAGGCCATCCTGTTAATACCAGATAGGTATAAGTTATTTAAGTTCTTTACACGGCTGAGAGCCACATACCCCATACCTTCAACAAAAGCCTTTCGAAGGTCAATTCGCGCTGCATCTAAAGTCATACCCTGAGATTTATGAACAGTAATTGCCCATGCTAAACGAAGTGGAATTTGTGAAATACTAGCCCTCTTTTTATCACCATCTCTTAACTCCCAAGTATCAGGCGACATGGAAACGACCTTCCCGTTTCTAAATTCAACAATTGGATACTCTGTTCCTTGCTCAAAATCAATGACAGTGCCGATGCTTCCATTAACATACTTGCGATCTAGGCTATTCTTAACGGACATGACTAGAGCACCTTTTTTAAGTCGTAAGACAGAAGGAGCTAATACAGATCGTTGCAAATTTTCTACGTAGTTCTCGCCTCCAGTTGTCGTTTGCGTATAAAATAATTCGTCACCTTCAAGCTCGGCAAGTTTAACTTCGTTGATTTTATCGACATCAATATTAACAGTGTGCAGTTCCGTCATCTCTTCGCCATTCTCCGGCTCAACATCAACTCGATTCAGAAGCGTTTCAGCATGGTGACGCTTTAACTCGCCCGCACGAAGAGCATTAAGAATATCCAGAAGTACCTCATCATCCTGACGATGTTGTTCTTCTAGGTAGCAAATAACAGGATCAAGTTCTTGCCATACGTTGCTATTAACCACAAAACTTCCGGCTCGTGAATCACCTCTATTAATTGGAGGTAGCTGGAAAAAGTCACCACTCATAATAATCTGAATGCCACCGAATGGTTCATCCTTCTTACGGACCGCTCGACATATTTCATCAATCATATCGAGACGAAAGTCATGAAGCATACTAATTTCATCAATAATAAGTACATCTGTACTTTCTATGATCTCTTTGCGACCTTTTGCCATATGCTCAGCAAAACCATGAGGAATTTCATCACTAATACCAATTCCACTCCAGCTGTGGATCGTTGTTCCCCCTAAATGTGTTGCAGCAAGCCCGGTTGTCGCCGTAACCGAGACGTGTTTACCGTCAGCTTTAGCTAATCGTATAAATTGATTCAACACAAATGTCTTACCGGCTCCTGCTGGCCCGGTCAGTAATACGCTTTCCCCCGAAAGCATAATCTCTAGTGCAATCCCCTGTTTCATCTCTCTTTATTATACTGTAGAAAAGAGAAAAGCCTCGGTAACGAGACTTTTCTACATCACATTATTCATCTATGCGGCTACGTGTTCTTTTCGAGGTCATGACGAACAGAACGAGCAGTGTGTTTAGCTTCATCGGCAACTCTACCTGATCGAGTTCTTGCCTCATCCGCAAGTACTGAAGCTGAGTCTTTAGCACTCTCTGCCATACCCTTTACTTCGTCCTTCACATTGTTAACACCAGATTTGAAACTACCGACGCCGTCCATTGCAGCATCTCGAGCTTTGTTAACTCGATCGCTAATTTCCTCACGCGTCTCTTTACCACTCTTTGGAGCAAATAAGATACCTGCTAAAAATCCAAGTGCTGCTGCCAATAAAACATTCTTTGATCTACTCATCGCATTCTCCTTTATCGATTACGAATAATTTTAAATATCTCACCAAACAGTTTTGTTGGTGTCAACCATTCTGTTATTACGGATACATTCCTTGCAATATGACCGATGTCACTCACCAACTTCTTCACTTTAACAAGAAGAATGATTGCAATAACTATAACTACGATAATAACCGCAGATAGTAAAACAACAGCGATTGTAAGTAGTGTTGTTATCGTGCTATTGTCCATACCTTAGTTCCTTCTTAATAGTTGATACTACTCTTAGTATGAACTTAGTACGGCATATAGCTGTGAGATACCTCACATTTTAGCCTCTTGGAGGTTCACCCTCTGGGTCGTCTAGCGCACGCTTACTCTTAACTTCGTAGCGACGACCAGTGATTTCGCTGGTTATATAGTCTTCATTAATAAGATTTACGAAAATATCTAGATCACTTCCGTCCATAATGATAATTGCACCTGCATCATCGGTCATGATCTCAAGCTGCATTTGATCAGCGTATTCGATCACCTGCTCCTGAGTTATTTGACCTACGTCCAATTTCTGTAGTTTATTGACTGTTTTCTTACGATCACGAACAAGTGTTTGAAGATCAAGTCCATCAGGGAAACTCAATTTAAACTGTTTCTCTATTTCAGCAACTTTTTGATCCGCTAGTAATTGTTTTTTATAGTCAAAATTGAAGAGACGTTCGAATTTTCCTTGATTAAAGACAAAGATGTCCTTATCAATGATAAGTACTTGATTATCATTTGGTACCTTCCATCCCACCTCAGCTTGGAAGAGACCAAACTTACCACCCTTAAATTCCCATGCTGTGGCACCTTTTAGTACTTGGCCTTGGCTAATATATTTAATGCTGTAAAAAGCTTTCTTTGGGTTGTCTTTTCGAGTAAAGCGAGCTAGTATGCCCTTTATTCGTTTAAATTCGTGTTCTTCTTCACTAAATTCTACAATGTCACTTCGTTGTGTCTCTATAAGGTGAATAAGAGTTTCAGCTCGTCCTACTTTATCTAAATCAATCCTAAGAAGTACATTCTCTTCTTGCTCAGACAACTCGTAGTCTCGAACACTAAGTCCCGTGCCGGCGCCCATATTAACAAAATTAATCATGTCATATAAAAAAACAGGCTTTATTTGTGAGTTTAAATCAGTCGAAAAGCTCGTTGTGTAGAGGGTGTAGTTTTTATTAAATAAAAAGAACTCTACATCTAGTTCATTTTTGACTCCATCAGTATTGTTCGCCCACAAAAAAATATCGGTCGGTTCGGTCTTTTGTTCCATATTCTATCTTTCTTTTTATCTATAGCACTAATGGTACATTTTAGTTTTAATCGCTATACGATGCAACCCCAAACCTATTACCTATAGAAGAACAGCTGCTCTAATGGTGAGCAAAGTGACGAAGAGCACCACTACCTCTTTTACGAGCAGCCTTTGTCTCATGTTTTTCACGTTCATCACGCTCATCTTGAGAGTGCTGTTCCATGAAATCAAGAACATATCCTAGCTGCCTACTTGTCTCTTTCTCCCCCGCACTTTTGACAAGGTCGTTTGGGTCCATAACTTGATCAGTTGTCCATGCAATATCTCTATCTAAAGCCTGTGGTTTATGACTTTCTTTCGATGGAGCATTTTCGTGATACGTGTCTATTCGTACATGACCATTTCTAATCGCAATAGCATAGTCAACACGCTGAGGTTCACGAGACCCCATTTTTATTAAACTAATAGCATAGTCTTGTCTTCCTTCAACAGTAGAAGTTCGTTTAATATCAAAGCTTCCAAAATTGAATTTATCAACACCGTTCTTCTGCGTAGCCTCATTATGAGAAAAGTTATCACTACCTTGTAAGAGGGTGTCGGCAAAGTTGACTATTTCAGTAGCATATACGATATTCTCAGCATGTATACCAAGATTTTCTTCGTTACGCTCTTGTTCGAGCTGACGCTGTGCCAACACAACTTCTGGAACCTCAGCTCCATAGATATCAGCATCCGTTAGTTCGGTTTTTGTATCAAGCTGCGTTGACGGTATATTTTCTTTGTTAAGGGTTTCCATGTTTTTGTGTTTAAGTTGTCTATATAATATATAACACACTTATGCTTTAGTGTCAATATTATTCTAAAGATAAACATAAAATATGAATTTCGCAAGTTTACTAATTATACAGAAGAATCGCTGTTAGAGTTCAACCGGACCGTTTAAACGCTGTTCGCGTGCCTTATTAGCCCATGTGTCGGCCATTTCATTACCCTCATCGCCTTCATGCCCTCGTACCCACGTAAGAATAGCTTTTGAGTGACCATATAGTTCATACGCCTCTTTAACAATCTCGAGATTCTTAATCTCTCCGCCCTTCTTAGCCCAGCCCTTAGCAGCCCATCCTGGAGCCCACTTCGTTATGACATTGATCCAAAACTCACTGTCGCTAAAGATTTCAGCTTCTTCGCCATCAGCATCTTTCATGGCAGCAATAAGCGCCCTACCTTCCATACGAATATTCGTTGAGTTTAGTTCGTGTCCAACAATTGCTGGTTTCATTTCTTTTATCACTGCAAAGCCTCCGGGACCTGGGTTTGGGCTGCAGCTACCGTCTGTGTAGTATGTAATCATCTCACTCTATTCTACTACATCAAACCGATTAGGAGATTTGATGTTTTTAGAGCATAATAAGAACACTATATATGTGAAATCACAGAGGGAATAGTATGGCCAAAGGCACAAATATGCACAAGGAAAAAAAGAAAAAAGCGGCAGTTAAAGTAGCGAACGTCTAATGACTGACGAAGAAGTGACTACGAAGCTTTTGTCTCTTCAGAATGATCCAGGTTTTAAAACAGTTAGTAAATACAGTCCAACTGCAAACGATTGGCCAGATAATCAAATGCCATTTGTCGAAATTCATCTCGCCTATCTACGGACACATAAACTCGTTAATCCAGTTCATTACATATCCAATTTGGAACTAATGATAAAAAAGCGCTAAAGTTTAGCGCTTTTTTAATGTGTCAGCTTAACCGCTTACTGATTCTCTACACCAATTTCAGTTGCTGTTGTAGTACTACCGCTAGTGGTACCGACAATAGTTACCGTGTCATTAACCGCAGGCTTTGTACCATTGTCATAGGTTGTTGAAGACGTCGTTGTTACGGTCGTTGATGTACCGTTTCCAGCTACTGTAATGCTACTACCGTTTACCGCAGTCACTACACCAGTGAGTGTTGTATATACCGTAGTTTGGACTGATCCGTTGTTATTACTCGTCTGAACAGTCGTACCGTAGCCAAATCCGGTGTTCTCACGTGAGATGAATGAGCTTTGGAATCCACCACCTCCACGAGGACCAAATCCTAGCCTATTTGTAGTACGAGTATTAGAACCTACAACTGCTAAGATTGCAGCTGCAACAAGTAGTCCAACGATGACGACAATGAGAATAGTAAACCAAACAATGAGTGTACGTCGCTTCTTACGCGCTATTAGTACTGAAGTGCTCTTTGTCGTCTCTTCAGGACCAATGTTTGTATCTGTCACTTCTTCTTTGATTATTTCTTTATCTGCCATTTTTATAATCTCCTTATGCTCGTATTTTAAGCTCGAAAGCTGAAGAAATACTTAAATTATGCGCTTTTTACTCTTCGACTTTAATACCATTCCAGAAAGCTACGTAATTAGTAAAATCTTTACCAACTCGCTCGATAGAACCATCCTTTGGTTCAGGGTAATACCAAGCACCAAAATCGTTTGTTTTACCGTCAATAACGACGTCGTAGTAGCTACATTCACCCTTCCATACGCAGGTTGTATGATGGTCACTATCTTTGTAGTATTCCCTCTTGATTGAATCTGGAGGAAAATACCAATTACCCTCAATTCGAATAAGCTCTTCTTTTGGAGCCTCTGCTATAACTGTGTCATTCCATAAAGCTTTCATATCTCTATTATACGCTTGTCGTTTTCTTTGATCGCTTTACACGTTGTCGCACAACGATGACAGTACTAAATACAGTGTTGATACAGACAAGATAGATAGGGTACGCAAATGAGGTGACACGCCAATCAGTTAGAGCAAAAAGTGTACATAACGCACCTAGTGCCGATACAAAGAATGTTATCCATGTTTCTTCATAAGGCTTTCTCCACGAATGAACAAGACTCGGTATACCACCAAGCATATCAATAGTAATTGTCGCAATGACTGCAATTGCTGGTGAGTTGAATAATTGCCACAAAATAAGGCCTACAAGAGCGCCTAGAAGACAAATTATATCTAGTCTTTCAAACTTCTTATCACCATACTTCCAACCTAGGACGACTACCGAAAGTGTCTCTAGTGAGGCAAAGAATAATAATATTGCCGTAGGATATTGTTTTTCAACAAGCGACGCCGCACAGGCTATCGCGGTCAGAACACTCCACGTCAACCATGAAGCTACTCTTGGCTTGGTATTCCCCCTTACAACTTGAATAATATAGGGTATGATTCCAGAAAGTGTAAAGAGAACACTGAGGGCAATGAGTACTGTTCTTATTTCCATTAGACAAGGTCTGAAATAGCAACACGCTTTTGTTCGGTAGTATCGCGGTCACGAATAGTCACAGCATTGTCCTCAAGCGTCTCGAAGTCAATCACGACACAGTGAGGCGTTCCAATCTCATCCTGACGCCTATAGCGCTTTCCTATATTCCCGTTATCATCCCACATGACATTGCCATATTTAGTCTTTAATAAGTCATATACTTCACGTGCTTTGGCGACAAGTTCTGGTTTGTTCCTGACTAGTGGTGAGACAGCATATTTCACTGGTGCGAGATGCTCAGGAAGCTTCAAATAGGTTCTCTTCTCACCTTGGATCTCATCTTCGGTATAGGCGGCCGACAGAACAGCCATAAGAGCTCGCTCTACTCCAAATGAAGGTTCGATAACATGAGGAACAAACTTTGTATTCGTGCCTTTAACAGTGTAGTCCATGTTCTTTCCAGCTTCACGTTGAATATTCATAAGATCAAAATCAGTTCGATACGCCAGTCCTAGTAACTCTTCCCTACCGATAGGAAAATCAAATTCAAAGTCGACTGTGCGTTTACTATAGTGAGCGCGATCTGCTTCTTCTACCTCTAGTTCATGAATACTATCAGCGGGAAGTCCTAAAGCGTTCGTCCATTCATGGACAAGACCAATCCATTTTTCAAATTCTACTTCCCAGGTAGCTGGATCAATAAAGTATTCGATTTCCATTTGTTCAAACTCACGACTACGAAAGATAAAGTCCCTAGGACTAATTTCATTTCGAAATGCCTTACCTTGTTGAGCAAGCCCAAAGGGTAGATCAGGGTAAAAACTATCAAGAACGTTCTTGTAGTTGGTAAAGATACCCTGTGCGGTTTCAGGGCGAAGATATACAACACTTGAAGGATCGTAGGTTACTGCCTTCATGCCTTCGAGATCGTGGAGAGTACTTCCTTCGTTACCGGGAGCTGGCTCACCAATACTCAGTTCATCACCTTGCATAGGGCCAATAAACGTACGAAACATCATATTAAAGGTTCGAACGTCAGATAATTCATTTCCATTGGGACTTTTAACGTTATTGTCCTTAATAAGCTGAGTCATGTCTTTAAGACTTAGTCCATCAACAGTAAAACCGGCATCTTTTAATAGATGGTCAGCTCGAAAACGCTGTTTAGTCTCAAGATCTTCGACGAGAGGATCCGTAAAAGTATCGACGTGACCACTTGCCTTCCATACTTTTTGGTTCATAAGAATAGCTGCATCAACACCGTACATATCTTCTCTAGACTCAACAAACATCTTCCACCAGAGGTTTGTAATGTTTCGTTTTAGTGTCACACCAAGTGGGCCGTAGTCCCAGGTACCACTAAGACCTCCGTAGACATCGCTACCAGGATAAATAAAGCCTCTTCTCTTTGCGAGGCTGACAATTGCTTCCATCTTTTCGTTTTTATTATTCATAATTACGGCTTATTATAACAGATTGGAATCAGCCTATACTACT
>Ga0302185_10001477_pt1 | contig 16458 bp, 12 predicted proteins | sample II_Bog_E1_1_FD_200231 | JGI IMG/M metagenome (GOLD analysis project Ga0302185, IMG submission 200231) | Peat permafrost microbial communities from Stordalen Mire near Abisko, Sweden - II_Bog_E1_2 | ecosystem: Environmental > Terrestrial > Soil > Wetlands > Peat | place: Sweden: Abisko... | reverse complement strand
AAACCAATATTTGTATGATCAATCAGTAAGAAGCGTGTTTGGCTTTATTTTTGCATTTAGGACACCACCATTCTCCTTTGGGAATTTTGCTAATATTCATACAATTGGTATGGTACCATCTCTTAGAGCATTCTTTTCCTTCACATTGGATCATTATACCTTCGCTAACTTTGCCCGCACAAACACAATATGTTTAAAACTCAGTTCTTTGTTAATCTTTGAATATTTTCTCTGCATCTTAGGTTAATAAATAATGCTTGATCCATTTAGAATGATCAGCTCCAAATATAGTTTTCAAGCACTATTCTCCAACAACTTAATCAAAATACTAACAGCCTCCAGAAATACTGCAGTATATTAAATTGGATATTCTTATCTTTTATGCAGCCAATATCTATATTTATCTTTAGAGATTCCTAATATCCTCATGCATTTTGCTGATGAGAGTCACATTTCCTTACTATTTTATCATGTGATTTTTCATTTCTGTCATAAGACTTTGAGTTAACATTTCATATCCTCTCATCTTGATATTTACTTCTTGATCGAGTTAGCTTATGATTGCTAGTTGATTCTTGATTTAAGTTTGGATATTGTTCAAGGCGTAAAGTAAGCCGTTAAGGACAAGATCTGCCATACTAACAATGTCAAGTAATTTATAAATTGGCTTGTAAATTAATTATATTGACGGTTTACTAAATAACTAAATTTAGATTGAGTATAATTCATATCCATTTATCGTTTCGTATAATTTTAATTCTCTCTTATTTGTGTTAAAAATAGGCATAAAGATTAGCCATTATTAATAGAATAATTAATAATTAAATAAAAATTGTATTTGATTAGAAACAATTTCTAAATTTTCCATTAATTTCAATATGAGCGTCAAATACCAAAAATAGTAAATAAATCATGGCCAAGAAGGTAGAATTAGTTTATTAAATATCAAATAAAGAATATTAAATTTGTTGATTATTCAGATTCAAGATAACTCGATCATATTCATTTCGGAGAAGCTTTTCAAAAGTAATAAGTTCATATTCGGAATTTAAAATGCAATTGGATTTTTATAAAGAGGATTCGATGAATGGACTCTAAGTTTTTACAGTTGTTTCCAATTAGATTTCGACAGATATACTATTCCTGCATCTTCCATTTTGGTGTATGCTAAATTATATCTTCATAACCAATGTTCAATTCAGTTATCTAAGGCCAGTCACCAATACTCATTAATTTGCAATCCTCCTCGTTCACCTGATAGAAATCGAAATTATTTCAATCATACCCAAAATAAATAGAGTCAATTGTTTCCAATAGACCTTACTCAGAAATTTGCACCCTCTCTTTGATATTGTATTTCCACCTGAATCGGGTATTATTTATTTAGATCTAAAGATTTAAGACATGGCCATTGAGATTGGCTTAGCCATTTGCATCCTGTATTTCCAATTTGGTTATTTCCTAACTTACTATCACATTACCTAATCGCAGGTCTCTTAGATTGGTCCAACTTTCGTGGAAGAGTTGCTTATCTCCATTATTTCTGATGCTGCTATTTACTTACTCAAACATTTGTTACGCAAAGACGGGATCATATTCCATTTTGATCTTGTAAGATATTTACATCCCTCATCTTTGATTTGATTATTATCTTTATCTAAATAATTATACCCAGATAAAGCTTTTATAATTTTGGCCATTTTGCTTCTGCTAAGTAAAAGCATCCATCATCTCCAATGATATCCTTACTTAATTTAAGACACTTTATCTATTCAGCCCTTAATTTGGAGAGTTATCTGCATCCCTCATTTCCAAAATGTTTATTATTTTCTGGATAATCATATTAGTACCGATTTAAAGAACTTCTAAACATTGCCAGTGGCCCTGCACTAGGATGCCGGCTGCAATTTCTTCAAAGTGGCATTAATATATGTAATATATTCAGGTACTAAAGTAAAGTGCTTTCACTTTTTGGATTGGGAGTTATTTTGTCACATAAGTTAAATCAACGAGACTCAAATATTTCATTTCTTCATTATCTGTTTGATACTAATTGAGATGGTTTTATATCTTTTAAAGTCATAGGATCGGAAACAATGTTATAAGCTGCAGTCCATCCGTTTTAATAAAATGATGCTTATAATTAAGATATATACAGGTTGATATAACCTAAAGTTTCTCTCAATTAAAATAACTTAAAGTTTCAAAAAATAATTATGATATATTAATTAGGATGGTTGTATGTTTTGGATAAAATAAATTAGATAAGTTCATGGAGGACATTTACTGAAACGAATATATGGTTTGGTAGACTCTTTATCCTTATTCCACCAATTATATTTTTATTATATAGCTTTTCTTAATAAAATTCTTAAAGTAATTTTTAAATCACAATACTTAAATTATGAATTCGCAGTTTTTAGGTTTCAAATGTTAATCATTCAGGAGTCCGAATTTATTTATTATTCTTTTACTCCGGATATTACTTCTTTTTTTAGAGTCGACTGATCATAAGCTATGATATATCGACTTTAAAGTACTGTTTAAATTGTTTACTCAAGCCAGCGTCGATAAGTAGGTCATGCACTAGCCCCACTTCTTTGCCTCTTAATTTCTACAGCAAACCACTCTCTTCGATCATTTCCTTCTTCCCAAACGGACAATAAATCAGCTATCTTTTCGCTAAAGTTGCCGCTATCCATTGAATCATCAGTTTAGTGAGATGGTCTCCGTTGAAAACTCCGCACCCCCAGTTTCCAGTCACAATGCGGGCTTCCTTCTTTATGGCAGTAAATCCGATGTACGCCTTTAGTATTTCCCTGTTTAGTGATTAGGTTGAAAATTGTATCGGGTCATCCTTTTTAAATTTGGTTGCATCAATACCGACGATATAGTCCTCAACCTGCTTTTTGCCATTTTTTACATAGTCATACTCTTTATCTTAAAAACCATTGAATTCTGTATCTCTTCCATACCCTTTAGACTTGAAAAATTTGGGAAAACCAATAAAAGCCAAAACTTAGTGGTTTTACATCCTTTGACAAAGGAGAGTGGCTGCAAGAATTTAAGGCCTTGTCGCAAACATTATTTCCTCCTGCACGCATCCATCCCCTAAACAACCTCCGCCAATGTACTGATTAGCGAAATCAACTTTAATTTCTCCCACAAAATCTTAAATATCTGCATCATTCGCTTAAACCGTAATTTTTGACATTGGTTGTTCTTTACGAAACTCTAATACCTTTTCGATAGAAGATTAATCTGCTACTTTACGGATAATCGTTAAAATACGATTATCGGTCACAGAACTGATCATTCTTTTGCTCTATTTTATAAAATATTCAACGATGCATTTCGTTTTAAACTTACTGTAAGTAAAAATATATGCGAAACTATTCCTATCGCTGAATTAAGATTACAGTTGTCGTTCCCCTTTGTCAGAATACTGTCTGGGCGTCAAACAGAAGAACATGAGCACAAGGATGTAATATATTTGCTTTTTACTGTAGTCTACTCTCTTCGAAGTTTGGCTGTTCATCATCATTAGGATAGGTTCAGGCTAATATGTCAAGAGGAAGTATGCCAATTATTTACACAGAGCGGGTAGTATCTATATGTAATAAATCTCTAGTGCCTTGAAATTCCACTTTGATCCTCTTTTTTTCTCCTCCTCGCGCATCCATTCAAATTCACCTCGAAACATTTGCAAAAGATTGATAATCTATTTTCCACTGTATTTCACTGCTTCTAGTTTGAGAAGCCAAATTTTGATATCGGTTTTCCACTTGGGGTGTTTGGTGATAGGTGTAAACTCAATGTTAGTGAATTATCTGCGAATAATCGGCTTCTACATAATAAGTATAAACTATGCAATTCTATGTCAGAAGAGGATAAGATAAGATAATTTTATTGAATTATGATTTTATAAACATTTTAGTGTAGGAAAATCTCTTCCCAGACAAGTCATTAGACTTATTATATATGGTAATTTTAAATATCGGTTATTCTCATCTGTTTTCCTTTATAGTTGCTGTAAAATTATGGCTTTTAGTTTATATACGACTTCGCTATATTTAAAGTTAATTTTTATTTCATATTCATAGGGTGTTAATAATTATTAGAATACATATATTCCTAATAGAGTGTCAATAATAAAAGCTTATATGATAGAGTCATCATGTTCCTAGTTTTTAATTTGACTTTGCAAGACATTCGAGAATATTTATAACTTTAATAAGCATTAATTCACACTTTTTTTAAAGGGGAATACACAATATCAACCAACATATTTTTATATGTAACACTTTCATTCGGATGTTCAAGAGTTAATCCCATCGATCCGCTTAGTTTAGTCATTGTACCATGCAACGAACTGCAATCTTTGACCATCAGCCGATCTAAATAACATCACTCTTACCATTCATGTACTCCATTTAGCAGTGAACCTTTGACATAAAATTATCGTTCTTATCGCAGATGTCAGCGTTACGACTGCGGCCAATGGTATACTTTGACTTATTTCTGAAGCTGAGAATAACAAAATCTTTTAAACTTTCTTCATTCTTCCCGTAAATATGCTGGAAAATAGCATATGGTGCGGGGATATCCCTTGGATTGGAGAGTAAATAATCAATCATTTGTTTATACTATTTGGTTTCTACATATGATGGTTAATACCTCTGATATCTGTTTGGCAGTACCCGCAAATGTATTTACTGGTTTTTATTTTTATAGGCTCGGAAGAGTTTATTCCGAATAGACTCTTTGCTAAACATTTTAAATGAATATATTTTAGAGCGCCGGTACATTTGCAAGGGGAGATCAGCGGATTTTCCCTTTTTTGTCCAGTAAACCTGCAGATTCGACACTTAACGTCCAAAGTGTTTGATTACTCATCATTAAGCTAAAGAACGTTTTCACCTATAATCTAAGATCCTTTATGTTCCAGTCTCCACAATTTATATTTAGTCTTCCCTATTTTCAAAATTTAATTTTCTTAAAAAGTAGTCCATTTTCCTATATATCGCCAGATGCTTTCATATTTATTGAGGGAAAACAACTTTATTTTATAGAATTGAGGTTTCTTTTAAATTAGGCACTTCAGCTTCGTATTTAACTTTGATTAGTCAAGTGAAATCTTTTCCCGTATCCTCCGAGTATTCTCAAGCATAATTTACAGTTTTTATGCCTGATTTAAGTCAGGTTCGATACAGTCCTCGATACAAGTTTCAGTTTCTGCAAGATTGATGCCAGAGTCATTAGGCCAAATTTTGATGTGAAACGTGCTGAATCAAAACGTATGTACAGTTAGTAATGAGTTTGCTAGATTTTGATCAAGTTGTTATCGCGATGAGGAGGCTGGGGACGATGAAACTCTCCGTTATTACAATTTCCCATTTATTGGCTTTATTCGATATATACTATCAATGTTTATTTGGCAAGTAAAAAATAGCATGCTTGATCAGTCGTTTTAAACCTTGAATAAGTTAAAAGACAAAATCAGCAAAGGGATTTTTATTTGAGAAAATAGATAATAATGGATATTTTGAATTGAATTTTAATAGCGGCTAATCATATATAACTTATCATTGATATAGTCTTGAACCATTTATGGTTCACTCATCGGTAATATAACTAGAAATTGAGAATATTTTATATCATTTACAATTTCATTTTTTATCTCATTGGATAAATATAGAAGAATAGAATAATAAGGAAGAGATTATCAAAAGGGAAATTTATGCAAAGGATATTTTCGTTTTAATAAACAAGCCATATTTTTGTATAAATTTAATTGATCCTTATTTTTCAATTTTTAATACACAAGCGCTATATTCCAGAGAGTCAAAGCACAATCGATAGCCGATTTGCCTAAGACTCTTTCTTCAATTTACAAGCATGTCATGTATTATTTTAGAGATAAATCGTAGAAACCTTGAAATTTGTATAAATTTCCAATGTTATTGTGGGTGAACGCACATTTTACTGATTATTTTCCAAGTACGGCTTCTTGAATTTAAAGGCATTTCTTGCACTATATTAGAGCCTTTTATAGGAGTCCCTGATTTTGATAAACATTCGCGATGCTATTGTGAGTTGCTGCACATTTGATGGCTTATTTTCCAAAAGCTTTTTCTTGAAGTTAAAGACATCTCAAGTAGGATATAAGAGCCAAATCATAAAGATTTTGCAATACATAGACTGTTCCAATTTTGTTGTGAGTTGATGCACAGTCTATTGCTTATAGTCCAAGTATAGTTTCTTAAATTTCCAGTTATTTCATGTATTCCTGCATAGCCATGTCAAAATTGCCCTGTTATTGATGCATTTCTCCCATTTTCCTATGAAATTTCGCTTTTTCTATGATTTGATTAAAACCTTCTTATATCTTTGTTGTTGGGCATAAAATTTGTGCTTTTTCTATTTGTTTTAAATATTTTTTCTATTCCATAAAAGAAAATTCACATTATTTAATTTTCTGTAAGTATTAGTTACTGTTTTTAATTTGTTATGGCATAGTTATTTCTTTGCTATTCGATCCCTGAATATTATTGACTACTGTTTGAATCACTTAAAATTATTTGATTATACTTAACAAAACTAAGGTCTCTTTTTTGTTATTTGCATTGTTTGCTGAAAATTCAACCATTTTTAAAAAATATTTTAAACTTTTTTCGATCCTTTTAAATGAGATGTCTTTAAATGCCTCCTTAGTTAGGGAAGAGCTATAAATAATTAGCTGATATTAATGACTGTTAGCATTGTTACTTTGAAGGCATTCAATCACTTCCTTTAAGTAATCATTAGTTATTTATTCATTAATTATCTTTAACATTGTGAAGGGAGAGAAAAAAATGGATTTTGAAATTTCATGCATTTTACTTGCAAAAACTTTTTCTGCAATATTGATGTCTAAGAGAAGCTAAATCTAAGCAATTATATTTTAAAACATAATTTTCAAAAGTATTTTTGAGGTAATTACTCCCATTAGATTGTTTTATTCAATTAATTAACAATTTGAAAGCTATATCTTTTACTTGAGTTTTTGCTTACAATCATTCATATCTTGAATAGTTCTAAAAAAACACGTTGCTTTGATTAAATTTAAATCTTCCACGGCTATTGGTTTATTTACTCTATTCAATATTTGTTCAATTTGAATTTCATAACATTTTTCTTCCTCGTGAATAAATGATTAAACTGTTTTGACTTGAATATGCTACTTCATGTAATCTTGAAGGCTATACTTCGTAAATGTTGAACCTATCACTTTTTCCACTATATTTTCAATGGATCTTTTATGGAATTGATTGTTACTTTTTACCCTAATGTTAAAATGATATCCCTTTTCTTTGCAAGTCTCTTCAACAAGTTCAGCAAAGGCGTTATAATTGTTTTTTACTTATTCTAATTGTTTTTATATAAATTTTTGAAGAGTTTCCTTTTTACTAACCTATTTAAATTAATTTAAATTAATCAGATTAAACTTGAATTCTCTTTCAGTTTTGCCGTTTCTATAAATTGAACTTTCTTCCAATGTGTCCACCTCGCATGATTTAGGATATTTCCTACAAACTGCATTTATAGCACTGATTAATAATTTTTCAATCTTCTATAATTTCTTTCCCTTCTTTTGTAAATTAATGCAAGAAAGATTTAAATATTGAGTTAAAAACAAAAAAGCTCTTTCATCAAAGTTGCAGAGTTACCAGGTTTTATCAGCTACTTTCATCGTTTCATTAGGGTCTAAGTTAAATTGCAACTTCAGAAAGCAGTCATTCTCATTTGTCCCTTTAATAAGGTAGCTCATCACTCGTAAAATATTTTTATTTTGGAAGTAAGCTTCGTCCCACACTCTTCTTATATTGGAACCAAAATTATAGAAAAAATATTCATGATTTTCTTTTAGGACCAATCTATTGAGACACTATTTCATATATTTGATTAACTCTTTGATAATATCTAATAATCGCTCTTCAGCAAAATAATATTTATCTAGCTCTTCAAATATAGTATGAAAAGCATCGAGACTCAATAGTCTATATATATGTTGATTATTTTCAATTTACTTCCTTATTATTTCTAAGAATGTTTTATATGTTTTAATATGGCCAATGGAGACAGATTCATAATGTGGTTTGGAATTAGGATAGTGATACTAACTGCGGTCTCGCAATCTTTCTACATGGTCAATTTGTAAATCAGAGGAAATTGCAATGCCTTCGCAATAAGTTCCCATTGTGTTGTGTTTATTATTTTATTGTTAAAATAGATAATAAATGTCCTCTGATTAATTAATAATTTACATTATCGTTCTATGGATTAATTATTCATTTATATATTATTCTAAACTATAAAAAAAGTAATAGTGATTTGAGATTTGAATTGATAATTTAAGTCCAAAACTGATTATGTTTTAAGTCGATAAATGATTCATCGGTTCTAAGAACATTTTTGTTAATAAATCCTAATCCTTTCACTTCTATCAGATCTATTTAAAATGTAATGATCATGGAAATATAATTTATCAAATAGATTTAAATTAATTCTTAATTTAAATTGCTATTGGCTTTTGTAAATTTGGATAAAATCACTCAATGATTTGAGCATTTATCATTGGAACTATTTTCTCCATTTATTTCCTATCTTTGTTCAGTTCTCTAATGACCAGCACCCATTTTTTAGTGGTGCATTCACATTTACTGATATGCCATTCGCACATATTCTGATGACAATTTAAGCATTCGATGGACGACAAATAGACATAATTCTTGCAAAAGGTGCATTAATTGGTGTAATACCTATTTTAGCAGTTTATGATCTTCACATCATAGAAAGACCTGTACTTGTCAATGCTACTTTTAATAAAGATGTATTATCTATTCACAATCTTGCGATATTCCTTCATCACCTGAATGAATGTATACTTACCTTATCTTTATATGGCTATGGGATGATCAGTCCTTGAGCTATATTTTAGTAGATAACCCAATCAAAGGATAGAACTTGCGCTCTCATCGTTCGATTATACAGTAATTCTTGCTGCTAATAATAACGGAAGGCTTATTTTATACTATCAATGCTTTGAAAACTAATAAAATTAGCTGCCTAACAAACGGTATAACCATGAGAAAATCCAGCGTGATAGGCCTTAATAAGATTAGGTAATACCTTGAAAAATGTCAAAACGTAATCTCTCGGTCTCTGATGTACTTTGTATACCGGTATTCCAGCTTTAATAAGTTCTAGAGGATCAATTATAAGAGTGATTTGTTCTAATAAATATTTTTTGCGATTATTTTAGTAGTTATCCCTAACGTAATTATCAAAGAGTTCTTTATGTTTGCCAGGAATGATGTACCAAGTCTTGGTTTATCCTTGATGATTATAGTTCAAAGAGTTAAGATAAAGGTCTTCGACATGCCAGCAGAAAGTAGCAAATAGCATTCCTACATACATCCATGGATGAGATATTCCGCTTATTTGATCATTTTTGTAGTCAATTATTCGCAGCAAAGAATTTGGCGATTTATAGATGTTATTGAGATTAAACAAGTTGCTGGAGTAGTTAAAGTAGGCATCTGCATCCTAGTTTTAAAGTGTTGCTGTGGGAAAACCACTTCCATACCGAGACGATGGCAAATCAGCCGCATATTTAACAAGCACCTTGTTCTTGGAATCTAAATAAAGCAATTGATACACTTATCATTTGTCACCAAATTCCAAAACTAATGCTAGCGTACCGCTTCTGGAGTCGTACCCGTTGGAGAAGTCTGATATTTATATTTTTATGAGAAAGACAATGCCTATTTTTTATATTCGGGAAGTGTTAAACACTTTACACGTTCTTGAAAGGGCTGAGTTATAAATAAAAGATAAAAAAATTCTTCCTTTAGGAAGAATTCAAAAAACTTACCTTTCCGAGAGTCAGATTTTGCAAAATTTGCTAGCGTACATTGACAGGAGTTTTATTATTAGTAAAACGGAAAGCACATTTCCATGCATTACAGACAGTCAGCTTGACTGCTCCATACTCGGCGTACTTGGCTTCAAGTTCATAGATGAGTTTGATTGGATCAGAATTCATTTGCTAAATTGTTAAACGTATCTGAGGTACTTCCTAAATAAACTCATAAGGGTTCTTATTTTTAGAAGAGTCAAAGTCAGTTTTATTTATTTTACGAACGGGAGGTTCGATGCTATCGGAGTCAAGATCGATAATAATGGGAGTTTGTGATTGAATAGGCTACGTTCGTTTTAGAGAACACATAATTTAGTATTGTAAGGTTTATGGACAATTTTAATAAAATAATAAGAGGATTGATAGTTGCCAAACTTTTAAATTTGTCGTGTATAAAAATAAATTAACTAAAGCATACAAAAATAGTCATTTTGATGTGATAGAAAAGAAATTAAACCATTTCATCATAAATTAATATTTGTAATGCATCAGCTTATGATATTATTTATTGTGATGTACAATTAAGTGATTTTAGGTGATTCATTTCAGAGAACTTACAGACTCATTTATATTCATCATAATCATTGGTAATTTAAGTCTCTTACATATTCAAATTCAATTTAGATGTTTGATTGAGGTCTTATGACAACTGTAAATAGAATGATAAATGTATGGCTTTATTTACCCTATATTGGGGTAGTAATATTATTAATAATTCAGATAAGAAAGAACGACAGAAATAAAAATAAATTAAATTGGCAATGGCAATGGCGTTTAGAATGCGGAGAGAATCATTACCATTACTAAGAATAACTATTTACTTTGTTTTAGAACACTCTTCAAATAAGGGAGGCAAATTTAGTAAAAATAAAAATAAAAATAAAGATAAAATATTTACCAGAGAGAACTAACTCTATTTTATTGTTTTTAGTATTTTTATTTTGTTTATCTTTTATTGAACAACATATATTTTTAAAAGAAAAATCCTTTATTAATTTGATGAAGAGTTACACTAGATCAATCATAATAATGAATCTAACTTTCTCAAAATTTACACGAAGTCGATGCTATTTATAAACCTAAGTTTGTTGTCAGGCATTCTAAATAAAAGATAATTACTCGACTGATGTTCTTAAACTTTCCTCTAAATTAACGATATTTATATCTGTATTTTCCTCAATGATTGCTCTAAAATCCAAGACTGTTAATATCTCTGAATTTTTCGATATTGACCTAAATCATGTTTAAAATTTATCTAAATAAATAAAGATGAACTCGATATTCAAAAACATTGATTATTTTCCTATTTTTAATGTAGAGCACAAAAAATATTAATTAACTATATATTTTATTATTCAAAACATTTAGAACAAATAATGTTATTCTGTTTAAATAATATTCTTAAGGTATTACTCATCTTAAAATTTTCATCAATCTTTGACCTCATTAGAGTTTTTGCCAAGAGAAAACTCTAATAAAAATTCATTTTATATAATTTCATTTATTTCTATTTTAGAAGATTAGAATGGGTCAACAATGTTGCAGCGCCACTTAAAACTCACCATAAATTACAATCGATAATAACGATAGAAATTAAGAACAGGAATGTCATGACTCCAAGCAGCCTGATGTGAGCCCCCCTCTGAAACAAATTTAATAAAACAGCCTTCAAGGTAAAAATGATAGTATAAACTCAAAGCAAAATTCCACTGGCACTTCTTCGAATACAAATGCAAATAAATAGTCAAATAAACAGATTAAAAACTAATAAACCTTGAAATAGAAGTCCACACAAATAAGCCGTAACTTATCAGATTAAATCGACATATTTTTATAAAATTTAGCTTCTTAGGTTGCGAGTTCTTTCTGAAAGCAAAGGACTGATGGTTGATTTATATTTTTGATTTTTTTATTATTAAAATAATATACGATTAGTCGGATTAACTTTTCTGTCATGAAAATATAACCATGAATTTATGATGCTTAAGAATCGTAAGCCATACACACAGAAAAAAAATGTTTCTCAAATTGTAAATATCATCCAACAAATTGACAAAGATAAAGGATATTTTTCTATTGACGGACAAAAATATATTCTCCATAAAGTGATAATATAAAGGTAAATTGATTTATTCGATTTAAAAACAAAGAATAAATTGTTATGAATAATCTTTAATAAAATAGTCTATTGTGGTCCTTAGATTATGTTTATTAGAGATGGTGGCATGCTCAACCGAGTAATTAAAGTCAACTACAAGTCAAAGAGTACGGTAATATTGTAAAAATTCTTAAAATCATGTTGAAAAAATTGAAAAGCAACAATAATATAGATAAAGCATTATAAATTAAAAAATAAATAACTCTAAGATGAGAATCTAATGAAAAATGATGATAATTTCAGTTCCAAAATTATTACACAATGTATATCTATGGTCTAATAATTATGATAGTATCCAGTAAGGATATTTGTTTCTTCATCTACTCAGGAATTTCAATGCAATTAAAAAAAAAAATACAAAAATTATCATTGTGACTAATTCTGGAAAAGCATGCAAAATATATTAAAGAGTTTTACATTTTTTAATGATCATTAAAAGTTAAAAATTTAATGAATAAATAAACTCAAGTTATAAAAATTATAATTTGCTTTATAATATATCATATCATCATCTCGAAATAAAGATAAGTTTTTATAGATAATAAAAAAGCATTTATTATTTGAGTATGTAGCTTGATCAATGTCTATTTCAATTCTACCTACTAACTCTTAAATTAACTGGTCAGTCATTCTCGATATCTCCAACCTTCGTGCTTGTAAAAAAGAATGGTAATTTTATTCAATTTATTAAATAATAATGTATTTAATAAAAGTATATTGCTAAATATTCATAAATCTAATGTGAATAGATGTGATTACATCAATGTTTAAGCTCTTGTTGAGTGCTAAAATAGGGTATTTCTGCATTTTGTCTTAGAGAAGCATTTAATAAGAAGTTCTGTCTGCATTGAATAATCAATGCTATGAGGAGAATGACAATCACTATTGATAAAGATACGCTCACTCCAATTATTGCAGACGTTAAATTTGAGTTGCTGGAAGCGGCTGATGAGAGAAGTGAACCATAGCTAGAGACGGTAACATTTCCTTGGCAAACTGATCGAGAAGTACATAGCATTTAGCTTACACCACTGGAGCTTGAGCTAAGACAGCAGTTTTAAGCGCACTTATCTCCGAAACTATCATAATTGCAAGTTTAAGAGACAGATGTCATTGAATATGTCTGAGAATTAGCACACAAAATATAAGGCGAGCATAATTTGGTGACCCATGAGTTAGTAGTATCAACTGAGCAACAATTCTGCCCACAGGTATTACCAATACTGTCACTTTGGCAATAACTGTATGTATAGCTTGCTGTTGTCATTAAGTTTATCTTTGCTTAATTAATAATGTTATAATATCATCATATTATGATCATTTCCGATAAACCATCGGGAAACATCTTGCTTTATTTAGTTGATTATGCAGTTAGCGATGAGTATTGGTATTTTAATAATGTATCTAACTCCTCGAAGACTACCAAGATAAGATTTGGATATATATTTATATCATGATTTGAATAATTATTTGTGGTCAATTAAGATAAAAATTTATTATATCCTTCTTGAATCATAATTTATTTTGTCTGTGAATGAAAATTTCATATAAACCTATAAGATAAAACAATAAACAACAACGAATAGACTCATGGCAATTTAGTGTATCTTCATTGATTAATTATAAACATAAAAAATATTAAAATCCACAAATCTTTTATCTTTGAGGTTTGGATTATCAAACTCTATACATCAGTAAACATCAAGTAAATGTCAGATTGTTGAGAAAAAATTGCTGTAGTGACAGATTTTTTATCAATTAAAATCTTACATCATAAAGAATTTGCTGTGCCTCTGCCGTTAAATCTAATGAGACTCCTATGAGAAATATATGCTTAGTTTAATAGTAATACGCAATAATAATGATATTCTCAATACCATAGAATATTTTTAATACTATAAACTTTATCTTTTACTGAAGCAAAATTTAAGATAGATTATTTTGTAAAATTTTAGTAAATGGATAATTGTGGAGATCAATACAAAAGTGCAGTCTTATCAAAAGACTAAATTTGATCAATAATTTGATGAGTTTCATAACCTGAACTGAAAATATTTTTGGATTAATTTAAGTTGATGTCGTCTTGGCATAAAAAGATATTATTAAAGTTGTTATCCGCAAGCACTAAATTATTACTACTGCTATTCAAATTCAAATAATACAAATATACTTATAATCTATCATCATTCATTACTTCATCAGTCCAGTCATTATTTATAGTATACTCTGTCGGAAATATTTTCCATGATTGACTTTCAATGCACCCGCTTCTATTAATAATAAATAAATATATCCCACTTACTTCCCTTTTAGTTTCGACAACAAATTGTCTTCTTCGATCAATCTCTTCATCCCAAATGGACAATAAATCATTTATTTGTCGGCCAACGTAGCAGCTATCCACTGAATCACCAGTTTAGTAAGGTGGTCTCCGTTATACACGCCACACCCCCAGTTTCCAGTTACAATGCGATTTTTTGCCTAAATAGCCGTAAAGCCAGTGTAGGCTTTGAGTATTTCTCTGTTCAGAAATTATTATTTAAATTGTTGGGGATTGTTCTTTTGAAATTTAATTGCGTCAATAGCGACGATGTACTCCTCAGCCAATTGTTAATCTTTGTTTTTGATATAATCATACTCCATATTTTAACGGCCATTGTATTGGGTATTTTCTCTTCCATATCCCTTACACTTAAAATGTTTGGTAAACCCTATAAAAGCCAAGGCTTCATTCTCACGCATTTTTTAGCAAAGAAGAGTCGTTGCAAGAAGTTCAGGTCTTAAAGCAAACATGATTTCCTCCTGCACACAACCATTTGTCAAACATCCTCCACCAACGTACCGATTGGCGAAATCGATTTTAATATCTCCCACAAAACTTTCAATGCTGGTTTAATTTTGCTCAATTTTAATCTTTGTCATTAATAGTTTTTTGTTAGAGGCGATTAGGCTTTAGATGGGAGACTTAGCAACCTTACGAATGATGGTCATCACACTGTTATCAGTAAATATCGTTTTCCTCTACCTTTGGAAGTACTCAATGATGCATTTGGTCTTAAATACACTAAAAGTAAAAATATGTGCGAAATTGTTCATGTTACTGAATTAATACTCCAAACCTCTATTATCAGATTCTTGTTTGGGCGTCAGGCAGAAGAACATCAGTACGAGAATGTAATATATTTGTTTTTTACTGTAGTTGACGCTCTTCGAAATTTGGCTGCCCATCATCAGGATAGGAGAAGAATGCTAATATATTAGCAGAAATGAGGCTAGTTATTTGCAGAGCTCAGGCAATTATTCTATGTGCTAGCTTCTCAGTGCTCTGAAATTCCACTGTTATCCTCTTCTTTTTTCCTCCTCGCGCCTACACCCAAATTTATGGCGAAACATTTGCAGAACATCGATAATCTAGTGCCCAGTGTATTTCATATCGACTAACATGCGCAGTTATGAGACAATACCATTTTTCTACATCTAGAGCTAGGTTAATGGTATGAACTCCATCTTATTAGACCAGCTGAACATTGCCTTCAAAGAAAAGTATAAACTAAATATTTATATCTCTATTCAATTCATAGAGAGCTAATTATATTATATTTCGACAGGTATCATAACCTACTTTTAACTCACCCTCAGTATTAATTAGGTTCAACAAGTAATCGCAACATCATTAGATTAGGACAAAAACCACACTTAATTCGATAAACACCCTTAATTAGATTGTCTCATCCTGCCATATAAGCAATTACTAACCGCAGAATACGTTTTAGGAATTTTTAGTTTTAGATTTTCAAGCCGTCTTATTTTGAGTTATATAATCATGATTCTCAACTTTAACACACGCATAGCACACCCTCGCTCCTAAATCACCAAAATCATCTTCCAAGATGCTGATTCCACCAAAATTGTATCTGTTGCCCATGACTCGTATCTAAGAGTGTGGGATCTTGAACAGTTCACCTTGGCCGATCAGCAACAATACGATCAGAGCTATCTCACTGCACTTACTTCTGATAAAAACAGTCTTCTGGTAGGAAATGGAGATGGCGAGCTGATGGTAATGGACAAAAGAAACCTCGAAATTACCAAGATAGCGAAATTACATTCGGATTGTATCACCGATATTCTAATCGAGGAAGCATGCTACGTGACCGTTGGCTATGACGGACTGCTCAATTTTATCGATAAGAGTACATTGGAGGTTCTTAAATCAGTCCAAGTCGACTCTCCACTGTCACAAATCTTAAAAGTAAAGTAAAAATACATTGTGACTGACACAAAGGCATTCGAAATCGATCCCACTCTTACTGTCAAATGTATTGGAAAGATAAACAGA
>Ga0302185_10001473_pt1 | contig 16484 bp, 9 predicted proteins | sample II_Bog_E1_1_FD_200231 | JGI IMG/M metagenome (GOLD analysis project Ga0302185, IMG submission 200231) | Peat permafrost microbial communities from Stordalen Mire near Abisko, Sweden - II_Bog_E1_2 | ecosystem: Environmental > Terrestrial > Soil > Wetlands > Peat | place: Sweden: Abisko, Stordalen... | reverse complement strand
GAGTTGATGCCTTCCTTTTTATACTCCTAGTACTGGTTCTGCTTGAGATGGAAACCGATTTTGGACAGTGCACCCTCCTTGATACCGATGAAGATGAGGTAGAGGATCATGTAGATGTTGATGTAGAAGATGTGACAGACTAACTCCGCACTTTCCAGTTTGTAGGCCAGGAAACAAAACATGAACAAGAAGAAGGCTTGCAGGTAGGTTGTCAAACCGATTATTTAAAGGAATTTCATGTGATTACGCCAGCCCTTTATGCACTTTATAGTCCACTCGATCCAACTCTTCAGCGGCTTGCTCAACATTGAGATATAGGCGTAAATGGCAATGGAACTGAGGAAATCAATAATGTTCTTGGACCAAGCAGGCCCGATATAGTTAATGAGGATGAGGTGAATTAGCACTGCTATGACCTGAATGATGAGTGGCGCGAGGATATGCCCCTGCGCCTGCAAAAACGACTGCGTAGTATCATAGAAGGCAAAAGTATAAATAGAGGGTACCAGTTGGTATAAATACCGGCCCACTTCTGAAGCCACCCCCAGATGGTTGCTGTCGATACTTTGGAAGACATCCACCATGTTTTTGGAGATATATAATAGAGGGGTGATCACGAATGCGCAAATTAAGAAATTGACCAGCAATGCTCTTTGGTAGAAGATGCCAATTAGCAGAGGTTCATTCCTCTTGCGACTGATTTAGTAGGTTAGACCAATGTTGAGACTGCAAATTAAGAGATAGCCGAACACGAATGAAAAGATCGTGGCTACTCCCATGCCGATGGTGAGAAAAGGACTGTTTCTGCTCCACCATAGGTTGATGACTATAACTGCATTGTTGAGTAGTTTGCAGATAGTGTTGGGCAAGATGTGACTGAGGATGTGTCTATGCTATAACTATTCGGACGATTGCATTATAATATTGATACTATAACTCATGTAATATTCACATGTTACGATCAACACAGTAAATATACGGCTTGAGTAGTCGGCAGGATATATACATTCTCTAGCAATTGACTATAATTAGAATGAAAGCAAAAATTAGGTATGACTTTTTATTATATTATTTTCAAACATATGAACAGAGTAACCACCTGCATTATCATTGCAGCTGTCTTAATGCTGGGCAAATCGTTGACAATCGACCAGCAGGAAGGCGGATTCAACTCAATAGAAAGCCTTGCACAGCAAATGGCTTCACAAACCTCGCACCACCAATATGATGTTAAAACAGTCGAAGGGTTCAACGTAGACTGCCTCAAAGCCATAAAAACAAAGAACTAGGCTGTGATTGGCGTGTTTCATTCAGCTATTGAACAGCCCAAATCAGGTTACAACGCCCTCTATCTAGCTAAATCGCAAAGCAATAGTTGGAACAAAATTGCAAAGCTCTCCGAAAGAGGGTCGCAGGGTACAATATTCTAGATTCCTGACAGTACTGCTTATCTGGTACTGTACGAACTTTAAAATCACGAAAAGGGCAATACTGTGGCCATTAGATACTACTAAAACACTCAAACTCTCAACGCCAACAACTTCCTCTACGAATACCAGCTGGTGCAAATCAACAGCGGCAAGAAGGTAGTGAACGTGGGTACGCCATCGGTCGAGTCCATTTAGCTTAAGTTAAGGGAGTACGATCCGAAGTTTAATCATTATAAACTGAATATCAAGTATCATTACTGCCCTGATGGCAAGAATGATTATCCTGGGTATGGCTACGCCAATTTGATTCCTTTGCGAGATTTTATTGATACCAAAGGATTTTGGGTTGGAGGGTGCAAGGAAAACTACGGAGACTGGGTTGGAAACTCCGACGTCAAAGTCTAAAACGCTATCAGAAAACTGGGAATTGAGGGAAAAATCGGGCAGAGGGACATGTTCGAGTTGGTGCAAGCGGGCAAGACCAGCAAATATTATTTCTACGAGGCAAATCTGAACAAAGCCTTTGACTGGCATAATTGGAGAATTGTACTTTACAGCTAATCGGATGACAGGGCCATCCAAATTCCTTTTGAGTTCAATCAGGTAGTCGATTTGGCCAATCCGCATATATCTCTCCTGAGCAGAAATACGACCACTCAAGAATATGAGTTCTGGGTGTCTTTCTTCATTCCTTCGGAAGGGGTAAAACCAGATACAGGGGCCAAGGCAGGATAATTTACTGCTCAAATAGGGATCAAACTGTGATAAGTCTTAAATATCAATGCTGGACAATTAATATTTTTAAGAAAACAGCTCTATTGAAATATAATTGGCCAATAATAACTGAATGAGGACAAATTTAGTGACCCAACACTAAGTCGATGACTTCATCATCCAGATCAAGGCCAAGTAAACCACCTATTAGGTAGCGATTTCATCAGCATTCAAAGATATCTTACCAAATACGGGCCAACCATTACCAACCGGCTCGACAGCCAAACCAGACTTCCCGCCCTTTATTACGCGGTGACCCAATCCTATCTCCACGAGCCCAAATAACAACTATACTTGATCAACTCACTTATTAAAGCAGGCGCTAACATTTTCTTTCTTGATCTCTACTCCAATTCATATCTGTACCACGCCTGCAATGATTAAAAGCTGGGCGTATTTGACTTCTTCATTGAAAAGGGACTGTCTCCGCTCAACAAGAACGTATTCGGCCAAACACTGCTTTTCAAAATCGCAAAGGAGAATCAAGTCCGCATGTACCGTTATCTCCTTGAAAGGAACATTAAACGTAATGCTTTCTATAATGCAGTGGAGGTAAACGAAAAAGACTACATGGGCAGAACAGCTCTATTTTATGCTGCGGAGCAGGGACACTTCGAAATCTGCAGTGAATTAGTCCAAGAAGACGCAAAGTGCCACATCAACGACGCAGACAACTGCAATCCGGTCTATTATGCGCGTAAGAAGCAAATGGGGAGTTTATGTCTCTTTTTGTAGTAGATTCGAAAGATGGAAATGGATACTTAGAGAGCAGCCAACAATGGCACATCACCTAAAAGCGAGGACGATGGATAACTTACCCGCACCCGAAAATACAATTTGTATTTTATAGATGACGACAACAAACCCCGAATGCTCAAGGTCAGTGAAGTGGTGTAGCTGTTCAATCATAGTTCTGAACTGAGTTAGTACTTACGTAACCCCAATTTATTAGAAGTTTCAGATGATAGAATCATTTCTGTGTTCCGATGGCAATAAAAGGCTATGTAAATACTGAAGCGGTGTATCAAGTTACCGGACAGCATCCATTTTCGTGGTCCAGTCGAAGAGTAGAAGTACGGCATCACTGATTACTATACTGTTGTGACTCACCCCATGGATTTGGGAACAGTCAGGATTAAGCTGGTCCATAATGCTTACCAAACTGCAGCTGATTTTATCGAAGACATGAATCTTGTTTTTGATAATTGTTTCGTGTACAATGGAGTTTCTCATCCCATAGCTCAGTGCGCGCGCCGTTTGAAGGACTTCTTCTAATAAATCTGCAATTTCGACTGATTATCTGGCATATTTGATGCATTGAATATTCATCTCCATATCAACATCATCCCTTTATTTTCTGCATATAAATCATCAATATCACCCCTCATATATTTTGCAAACTTCTCTTCTCACTCTCAATAAGACGGTTTAGCTTTACTAATTCGATTGGAGTCAACATTATCGGCACCTGGAAGGAACAGAACGCGCTGACTACCTTCTCCTATGACGGATCCTCAATGGCCACCGTCGCCTATGCAGTATGCATTATGTGTGCTTGCTTGTTCATCTCCGATAATTTACTCATTAGACTACCCTCATTTGTGTATGTTGATAAATTCTAATTCACAGCACTGTTAGATTGGTCTGTATGGCCAAGCAGCGCCACGTGAGGAGCCATGTCAATCATTAGCCTGCCTAGCCGATCCAGCAACGGTGCTAGCTGGCTGGCTTTCATCTTTCTTCTCAGCTCGCGTTTCCGAGCTGCTCCAATTTATTAAAACTCCTGCTCGTTATTTTGTGAATCCTCCTCCTCAAGGATGTACTCTTGATGATAGGCCTCAAAGTGCCTGTTGGATTTCTTATTCTTAACGGATCTCACGCTCTGTGCCTCTTCAGTGTGATCGTAAAACACCTTGTTGGTGCGTTTTCTCGACTAGTCAATGATGAGTGATTTCATGGAAGCAGTATCAACCAACCCTTCTGAGCGTTTACTCTTGTAACTTTTATTGCTGATATCGTCGTTGTCACAGTGGTTGCTACGATCATCTTCACATTTGTTTGACAGATTGTCACCAAGGGGAATATCACGAGGAGTCTAAAATTATTACTTACGCTCAGTCTACTCCGGCTACTCTGGTTAAGGTTGCGGGGCTCCTTGCTCATGCAGGATTGAGATATTTGATACGTTCTTAAGAGACTAGTCAACCTCAGCTTCAAATTATTTGTTGCTGAATTAAAGGTCCTTCATCAAGCTGCTGAGGTTATCCATTGTGGCGGTGAGATCAGTGACGAGGGCCTCAATGTTGGTCGTGAACTTTGCGTTATGGCGAGAAGAAATCTGTCTTTAGAAGGCAGGACAGGGACTGAGATACTCTGCCCGGTCTAACTGAACTGTGTGGGTTCGGAAGGGTGCAAGTCTTTCTGAACTTGCTGAAACCCACTAGTTCCATCTGTTGTCCCATCCATTGTAGTGAACTAACACATAATCCCCGTATTGATTGATGACCTGCCCCTCTATCCATTGCCCTGAAGCATCCTTGACATCTACCCACTCTCCCACTTCAAGTTTGCGTCTCTCGAACTTAAACGGACTGACGTCTTGCATAAAATTGAGATTAAGACACTCTATAAGCTGATCGATGGTGTGCTTGTTCTGCTGTAGTACCTCCAAAGACTCCTACTTATGCATCCGAAACCCATTGATGCGCTCTTGTAGCTGTCTAAATTTCTTAGTGCGGTTGTGCTCTTTGCTATAACTATTTGCCCGTTGTAAATCAATGCGCTTCACTGAGGAGTGATGAGACATCTCCGATGGAATCTTATTGGCTACGAGTTGGATAATGTTGCCTTCCTCTATACGATAGTCTGCCAATGTTTTTTCTGGGTCAAGCACAAACCCCCTGTAGAGAAGTCTCTGTGCTTCTGCGGGGACATGGGTTTTCTAAATGTGATGGGCCATACCTGCTGAATTTGGTGATGGAAGAATCGGATCTGCTTTAATGGATTCACGATGACTTCGTAGATGGAGTTGTTGAGAGTTTTTATTTTGATATTTATGAATGATTCCTGCTATGGCTACTAATGCTTCATTGGTATTATAGAGCACCCATGAATTTCAGAAAATATCTGACGTGGCTCACCAGCGCTAGAGTTAGCGATCACAAGATGTTTGTCATTGGAAATAGCTCGGTGGACTATGACTCCTTCTTTGGCAGCATCATACTGGCCTACTTCCTCACTTCGACCACAGGCAATTTGCATTTACCACTCATCGATTGTTTATCCTCTGACCTGAGGCTGCGGTTCTAAATAATGTAGGTGCTCGGTCGGCTGAAAATAGACTCGACTATCTTTGCCTTTCGATAGTCCTTTCACCTCCTCTCCCCCTCATCAATTTACAATCTGTACGACCACAACTTGCGAGCCGAATGCAGCGATATCAACTATATCATTGATCATCATGATTTAAGCAGCAACAGCAAAGGCCGCAAGTATCTTGTCTAAAAAATGGGGAGCGGGCTGACCATTCTCTTTTATCTCATCAACCAGCGATATTTTTAAACTGTCGCCCAGGAAGTAGGCTATGAATACTCATTTGTGGGTAAATTCCGCCAATTTGTTGAGGGGGAACCTCTGAGATCAAATCAATTGGAGGAATAACCTGATTCTGAAATGCAGTAAATTATTCGAAATGGGATCCTGTTGGATACCTTTAATCTGGACACCAAACAGAAGGAGAGATGGACTGTCTTCGATGAGCGAGCCCTTTCACAGCTATAAAGTGTCCATCAGTATAAAATAAGCTTTAGCTAACTCTCTGATTTGAAATTCGATGTGTCTCTCAATAAGAAGTTGACCCTTTCGCAATCCCTTGCGAAGGATTATAAACGATTCTCCTATCACAGTCTCATCATTGACTATTCGATAATCTATCTCTAGCCCAGCGAATTCTACCACCATTACAGAGAGGAATTGGATGAGGTATTGGGAGGAAAAGAGGGCTAGTGGCATGTGTACATGCTCATGCACATATTTAAAGGAAAGGACGATCAGTTGGAAAGGGAAATCCTGTTTACGTGCAGGAATTAGGATAGCATCTTACTGCAATTGAGAAGTTTTTATAATGCCAACATTTATAAAAAAAGTCTAATCTAGGGCAGTGGTACCGATGGAAAGATCCCTCTGTGACTGTCTCGCGCAAAAAATTCGATCAATAATTTCGAAGGCACTACGACAAGCTGCTGGCTGATAATTCGAAGTGATAATATGCCTATATACTGCACAAAATAGCAGATAAATAAATCAAATATAATTATTAAATTGCTGCAGTCTACCCACCGAGACACAATTAGACAACACCATTTTTCTCTTGGATTTGCTGAGCTATCTACTTTGCAAATGTCTGCTTTCGGTTGAGTGGTCGGCTAAGGTTCGGCTAAACGCAAAATTCGGAAGCATTGGGGCAAAGTGACCCTTGTTTGACAGCTAGATGGCCACTTCATCTTGTAAACGATCACTTTAAGAATTGATTTCCCCATTTCCGAAATTGTAGTGCTCAGGAAGGAGGAAGGAGACCGGAGGACTTGCTCTCTTTTAAAGGTAGGCTGCTTTTTATATCTTTCCGAACCAGGGATGCGCCAGAATCTATCTCACTCCAAATCTTGCTCCCAAACGTTTGTCTTCTTCTTTTGTCAACAATCCGTCCAGTAGATTGCTAAGCTGCTCGGATACATAATCAGGAACGATTATTTGCTTATTTAAGGTAGCCTTATATATCTTTTAAGGGTCCTGGTTGTAGAAAGGAGGGAGACCAGTTACCAGCTCGAAAAGCAAGGCTCCGAGGCTGTAAAAATCAGCACTGAGCGAATGTCCCTTCTTCGATACGATTTATGGAGGCATATACTCAGGACTACCGCAAAATGAGTAAGCCCGACTGTGCTAATTCTTAAGTCCAGGTTTTGCAAGTCCAAAGTCAGCTATATGTGCATGTCCCTCACGATCAAGCAGAATATTTTCAGGTTTTAGGTCTCTATATGCTACTCCAGCATCGTGTAGCTTCTCCAACCCAAGGAGTATCTCGGTCATGTAGAAACGTGCCATTCCTTATCCAACTCTGCGAAATCTTTTAACAATGCTAAAGAGCTCTCCTCCGGGGTAGTAATCCATCACAAAAATAAGAAAGTGTTGAGTCTCAAAGGTGCTATGCAGTTTGGCTAGCAGGGGATGTGGTAATTCCACCATGATGTCTCTTTCATTAGCGATGAGTCTTTGTTTTTTATGCTTAAGAATAAATTCCTTACTGATGACTTTCATGGCATAGAAACGACCATCACTTCGGTCACGCGCTAAAAATACTTTTGAGAAACCACCGCTGCCGATGACCCGCTTTAGTTCAAATTTAGAGAGGCCCTTCTACCCTGCTTATATATAGTAGGGTCGAATATACAGTGATTTCCCGAAAAGAAAATCGGTTTTGGCATCAGGACAACTGAGATGATAATCTAAGGCGAGATCATTGCTGCAGGTTTAGAAGGTAAGAGTCTGTATTTTTGTTGTATTCTTGAACATCATGTTTCTACTCTCATCTAGCAGCGCTTTCACAGTGGTAGCCGTCGATCTAAACTAGATTTGTTATTTATTGACTGTTAAATTGACCAGTATATCTTGACTCTCCAGGTGACTCTCTTGGCGAGAATGTTTCTCTCTCCTTGTAGCGTACTACTCTTCTCGTTGTCTTTTGGAGTGTTATCTGATATTCCTCTGGGTTTTTAATCTTTTCAGGGAAGTGTTGTTGATGGAGAGAAGGGGAGGACGATTCTTTGTTTGATAGGCGAGAAACGTTATGACTTGGTTTTAGTCCGATGGTCTTCGCTTGTTGAGAGAGAGTTTATACTTGTTGATTCGGTAGGACTCTGATGCTGTTCTGAGATAAGGTCGTGGGCTGAACATTATTATGTATTTTCTAATGGAACATTTATTTCGAATAAAAAGTGACTGAGGCCACAGTAATCAATAACTAACGTTGGATAATCGAGGTAATTACTGCCGAGAAGTAGACATTTTCGAAGTGTGGAGTTAAATACTTTCAGCTTGCAACAAAATGAGCTATTTTGGATTGTCCACCAAATGGAAAAATCATATTTTTGGAAAAAGTGAACACAAAATTAATAATTGTTAAGAAAATGAATAATGATCAAAACTAATGCAAAAGTTTGTGTATCCACTCCAACAGATAATTTCTAATGACAAAAATACAACTGAGTTTTGATCACAATAGAAATAAGAGCACTATCAACTATCAGAATATTACAGCATTATTAAGTTACGGCAATACAGTTTCAATATGGGTCAAATATCCCGTGAATAATTTAAATAAAAACTCTACCACCCACTAATGATGAGCAGGGTGATATAACCTTTTAATTCTTGTTGTAGTTCTGACAAATTCTGTTCAGATTTATTGTATTTACCCATCCAATAAGAAATGATTAGATAATATACATTTAAATGCCTAGAATAGTAGTCACCATCGTTCCCAAAGAGGTTGGATAGCTCTGGGACTAAATTCTGTAGAACGTCCTGAATGATGTCTCGCGCTCATACATTTAAATACCCAGTCAGCCCATTACCGAACTCATTCCGCATAAATACAATGAGAGATACAACCTTTACCAAGGGCAGTGCCACCAACAGTACACTCCAAATTTATGTGGATACCACGCCACTTTTAACACCCTCTGTTTCCTCAATTTCATAAAAAGAGGGGCTACTAGCTACGACATCCTCAACGGTGCCTCCTTTTGGAATTTCAAGAGGAGAGTTTAAAAGTTTTTGTTTGAAATCAAGGAGTACAATAAACTGGGGTAGGAATGGCCTTGGAGATAGAAGGATATTCTTTACGGAGATTTCGAGAGAACCTACAATAAACTCTGCCTACAATACTTCAAAGACTTCTAAATTTTTAGAGACCACGAACAATTTTAACTCTACTCATATACTTGGTAATTTCAGTATGAAAATCTCATCGTGGCAGAAGATAAAAGACGGGAGCTCAATCAGCTCATCACTTACTTTAAGGGGTATAATAATAGAAGTAAACCCCTAGTGATAAGTTTCATGCTGGCCATCACCAACCATTGGATGTGCTTTCTAGCTATTAAACAGGGGACAAATACTCAATACTGGTTTTTCGACTCTAATAACCATCATTATTTGGATTATTCCCTTTAAGACATTAACAAATTGGTGAAATAGCTTGATGAGGAAAGGATACGATTAAAAAAGGAGCCAATGACTGAATTCTTTAAAAAGAATAAAGCTGTTTGCATGAGGGATACTCAAATAAGCCTAAAGCTCATTATCGACTGCTTGTAGGGAAAGACCACCATTGATGAGTACACATACAACCAGCAATTCAATATCTTTGCAAATTAACTCGAAAAGCATTGGGATGCTGACCACATCAAGTTGATTCACACCATCAAAGATTATTGGCACAACATCAATGCTTTTTTTAAAGTACCGATCCAACGACGGTTATTTACCCCCAATAACGTCAGCAGAATGAACAGGCTGATGGAAATTAGCCATTAACTTCGGGAAGCGAGCGAAGAGGGGAAGAGGTTAAACATTCTTCTGTGCAAATTTGATACTAGAATTCGAATATGAGTATTCTCAACTAATGATGCTTCACATTAATTATGTATTATTGTTCAATATTAAGCGAGTCAGACTATACGAGATATTATCAAAACTACTGAGGATCACTGGGAGACGCAGATTGGTAGACCTTCTGATATTGGATAAAGAAGAATATGATGCTGAAGATAAAGCAGATCAGAAGGATTCTACGACCTTGTGGTGGTAGCTAGAAACCACCCCTTTCGACGTTGTTGTAAACATCGTGTAGGTCTCCTTCATTCCTGTTTCCGTGCATTATCACAATAAGATTATGCATTAATCATAATTTTATATTTTATACCCGTAACCGTATTTGACAAAAGCTACCATCAACTATAATGCTGGAGCGAAACAATGCGTGGCCCGTTATAGAATGCAGTGTATGATAATAATAATCACAGATGGTGTATCACTAGTGCCTCTAATCTTCTCATCTTTAAGTGTTAAGATTCATGAAAGAATCATTCATGGCTTATTTTATAAGTGAGGATTGAAGGCTAAACTCATTCCCGTGCATGAAGATGTGACTGCTCCTTATTTTTTATCGCTTGCGCACATTTTAAACCATCTTTTTCCCGAGCTCGATAGCCTCTGTGGTTAAACCTTCCACCTTCTGGCGTAAGGCTTCCCTTCGCTATTTCATCTGACGATAGTATGTTTAAAATATTTCAAGCAGCAGTCCATATCGCTTCTCCTCTGATTCAAGTAGCATACGACTGAGTTTGTGTCCAATATCATCGACTTTCTAGATAGTTAGAGTATTCATCTATTCGTTTTCCTTGTCCAACTCTCCTTTCTGAGAGAGATTCGTCTCGAGTTTAAACAGTTCATTGAAACTTTATAGCAGTCTGGTGATCTATTCGAAAAAAGTAACAATGTAGTTATTCTGAGGCTCGGAAGGAATGATGCTGGTTGCTTTGCCGTAGATGGGATAGGATTGCCGCTTCATTATGGAGTTGGCACTTTTGGAGGGGCGAGTCAATTCAGCTATCTTTTTTTTTAAGAAGTTGTTCTATCTCTTGAGCTGCTAGATTTACATCAGATAACAGCGGTCCTAGTCGATGTCTTCATTGTCATCAAAACTGCGGTCCAGCTGAGTGCCCAGTTCATCAAGCAAATGGATGCTAGTATTCTTTTTCTGTGGGGGTACATCAATGGCTTGATTTTCCATACTAGTGTTATAAGTTTAAATATAGCCCTCAGATCAGTGTATACTACATACTAATTTAAAGTTGGCCTTATACTATTTTTTCTCATGGAAATGACTAAATACTCATATGGTGGTTACAATAATGTAGTAACTTCTCTTTCCCTTAAACATTTCCTCAATAGACCTAATATCAATATTCAATATAATCCTTCATTCTAATGCTACTGCTAAAACTGAAAAAGTAAATCAGCACAGATATCGATCTGTGGTTGAGAGCATGCTATTCTTGCAGATTTTACCTGGAATTCTGGTCACTCTCGGTGAATTTATACAATTAATTTCAGAATTTTGTTCCTTTTTCTGCTCCTTTTCCCTTGCCATATTTTTACAGATTAGCTTCGATTTTGATAAATTCGCAGGTCGAAACTCCTGAATTGTGTTCCACGCATCTCCTTCTTAAATAAGGATGCAATCGCTTGGTCTTTTTTTAAACTCCCGCTTGCTTCGTTAGAATCGAGGCACATTTTCAGTCTCAGCATCAATTTCATTCCAAATGCTGTCAATTGGCTTAAAGATGTTTTCTCCCTTTTTGGTGATGGTGGGCTGAAAGTAATCCGATATTGTGGTGTCTCCCTCCTCCTTGCTATCCGTAGAACATGCTTATGATTAACTCTCCTGGCTAATGTTTTTGGCCCTCATGGTTTCTAAAAATTGCTGTTTGTTTAGCCTATAGTTGTTGTACGACTACAGAATTTACTCTATCTTCAAATTACCCTCACTTTTCACTTTCACCAACTCCTTTTCTATTGCTCTTTATTCAACCTTTTTGACAGTATCCCTCTCCATATTCTATTTAAGTTGCTATCGATCCTCTTTAATCTGAGGACTATTTTCAGGCTGGAACACCGTGGAATTGTTTTTTCCTAAGTTCGTATATCCCCGAGAAATATTGGATTGCTAAACTATTTTTTTATCGTTTTCTAAAATTCCTTTTTTCTACAAGAGTGTTTTATCCTCTTTTTTGCTGGTAATTCTCAACTAAGGGGAGCATTTATAACTTTGACTGATGAGCAGTTACTTATTTTTGTTGGAAATGTGACCAAACTTATCAATAGTGGCAGCATTGCGTGGCGGACTGACTGCCAGTCTTCTCATCCTGTCGGATATGTTCTCATACTTACCGATGTTATAAATTTCCATCTCTCTTCCAATTATAGAAATATGTATGCTAAAATAACTAGCGTTTATTACGATTGAGAATTGTAAAAATAAATACAAAGAAATTGATAATGTTTGGCAGCCTTTCAAAAATTAAGATGATGCTTAGGAATGGATATATTTTTGCACATTATATCAACGGAACGGAATTGATTTGTCATATCAATTCCATAATTATATTGCATGAGCAAATAGGACGAAGATGATGATTTTGATGACGACAACGATAATCAAGAAGTACCCAATGGCAAAAATTAAAATAGATTCGCCCAAGATTTTTAAAATGGTCGAGCCAATGGACAGAATAGGAATGGCGCAGGAGGCTTTGGAGGAGGTGTATTCGGAGGAATGGAAGATATAGGTGGAATGGGTGGAATGGGGGGAATGGGGGGAATGGGTGGGATGGGCGGAATGGGCGGAATGGGCGGAATGGGCGGAATGGGAGGTTTTGGTGGTATGGGAGGAATGGGAGGAATGGGAGGCTTTGGGGGTTTGGGAGGAATGGGTCTCGGCAGAATGGGGATGGGTGGATTTGGAGGTCTTGGAGGTTTGGGCGAAATGGAAAGGACGAACCACGATATAAACTAACACGAAGGTAACTATCTAAATGGTGAGAGGGAGGAAATCCATTACAGAGGTCACCTCAAACCCCAAAACTTGTAATCCATGAAAATCGAAGAAAACAAATCATAAAAAATTGAGGAACCTACAGAAAAGTAATAAACCTAAGAGGAACGCCTAGCTCGCCTTACACAAAAATTAGATATACCTGAAGGGGAACAGGTGACTATAGTTGACTGGGCGATTCGTGGTTCTGCTGAAGTGGTTCGTCTGGTGCTGGAGTATATTCTGGTGCCATACAAGGAAAGAAAGTACGTTTACTTAACCAAAGACCAGTGGTACAATGTAGATCAACCTCGACTAAGAGAGGCTCATCCTGCTATAGAATTGCCCTATCTCGAGGATGGTGAGACCATAGTATGTGGTCCTGAGGCTATAATTACTTACATTCTCAATAAATATGAGCGCACTGAACTTCTGGGTTAAACAGTGGAGGATAAGGTGCGTTTAGCAACCTCTCGAAGTATTTACTGGTAGCTGCTGGAGGATTACTATGTATTGTGCTACGGGGAGTACTAAGAGGATCTTCCCTGGTAAAAAATAAAAGACAAATATATGAAAAAGTTGTTTCGAACTCATCTAATAAGGGCGGTGAACTACTTAAGGCAGTGCAAGGGAGACATGTTGTGGACGGACTTCGGACTGGCGGAAATGGTCTCTATTTTCAACCAGATGGACTTCCGATTTCGAGAGAACAATGTGCATATTATAAGTTATGCCAACCGCGTGATGGGACTTCCTCATTATATTGTCTACCGCAAGTCAAACCGTTTCCATGAGCGGCCTTTTAACGGATTTGGGGCAATATACAAATGAATGATTCTTGATAGAAAATTAAATAATAATGAGCCTATGATATAATGATTAGGTTGGTTAGAAATTCTCTTTTTCGATCTGGTCTATTTTTAATATCAGATAATGTTCTACTAATTATGAAGTATAAATTGAAATTTCTTAGCAGCTATAAAAAATGCCAAATCAAAAATGGAACTCTGTCAAAATGATCTAAGTATACCTATAATTGGCTCATCGTTATGTAAAAGATAGTTATAAACGTAATGCAAGCGCCAATTTAACCTAAATCAAAAAATATTACTAATGATATTTAACACTGATTAATAACAATATTAATATTAATAGTGGAGTAATATCACTATTGCTTAAGGAAATTATTAATTGTTTCCAATTTTATTCACATTCTATTCGATTATTTATAAACACAATAAGCTCATCCTTCAGTAAATCTTCAAATAAAGATACTGGATCAAATTATCTCGACAATATCTCCATAATTGTGCAGCTAGACATACGCATAGAGAGACTTGTTGAGGAAGGGCACAGGCAAAGGCATTTCCTAAACTCTGACTTCCGGTCTTTACTTATTAGCCTTTTTTGTGAAGGATATCTCCATAGCGTTCATATTGACTACCATTTCTATCTATTATCCCTTTATAGCGCCTTTGTGTGTATATTAAATATTTTTCATTTAAATTTACTCGCCCCCAATTATACATTTTCCATCTCCCCTTTACCATGAGGCATAATATGCTATTTCCTTTAATTTACTTGGATGCCATCCTTAATTTTTGTAACTTTTAGTCGATAGTCCCAAGTCAATACTATACTTATTCATATATTTAATGATGCGCAGAGTAACAGTGTATATTCCCGTTTATGGAAATGGATACAAACAGCTAGCTCTATAGCATTGACCGGTTGAACCTGCCATTTTAATTCTGTTGCCCACCACTCTTATATTCTCAATATTTGGCGCGGTCATATCCAAATTAAACTGGAAATTAGAAGTTGGAAATTGATCATCTTGTTTCTTGATGCTCCTTAGTTCTTAAAGTGCTCTTTTTAGTTAAATTTTGCAAATGTAATTTTGCTAAATATTTAATTAAATACCTTTTTAAGTTCATCCATTTAAGCTCTCTATTTCAGAAAATAAGGAAAATAATTTCCCATTGGCCCAGTAACAGTAATTTATTATATTTAATATCGATAATTGGCGCATTAATAATGCAAATTAACTTATAAAAATGGTTAAAACTAATATTATTAAAATAAGCAATATTCGCGCATACTATTCAAGGTTAGTTTAAATTAATGAACTGATCATATCATTAAATCTGTACCATCTAATAAAGAAAGGGTCTTTGCTGTTAGCGTAAAAACATTACGATTGTTATCGTTATTGCCATCTTAACTTTGTTTTATTTTTTTTATAATTGCAAGCATGTCATTTCCATTACATTATAATTGTGTAATTTACAAACTATTCCATCGAATATGTACAATTTTAGTAGTTGCAAAACAGTATAATGACCAGCAATTATATTTGGTTAAAAAGATTTAGAATCAATTTAGGCTTCGTTTCTTAGATATGATATGATTTGTACCACTTGAAGTGCATCTTTTTATGAGATATAAGCTCTAATATCGTAGTCTATAATAGACTTATCCATAACAAAGATGAAAGATGATATCAGAATCACCGATTTACGAAGCGAACATCTTGAATAGGCCACCGATCTCATGACCCGCGGCTTTCTACATCTCAACGACCTCTGGAAAAAATATAGTCCCACTTATCAAGACGTCTACTCAGTCATGCGTGGCAAAATATTGCCCGCAATTGCTGGATAGTGGTCATTTGTAAGATTTCTTTAAGAAAGGTCCTCCTCAAGGATTAAAAGATTATTGGAGTTTCAGTGACTTATGATATTGTCGATTACCTCGCTCTTCCCTCCATGCCCAGCAACCATTAGCTTTTCCTGAAGTTAAATTTAATCGGTAAGGAGCTCGAAAGTAAACTGGATTTGGGGTCTTTTAAGAGGGGTGAAGCGCTGTACGGGTCCTTCTGCGTGATTGACCCCAAGGAGGCCCACAAGGGTTTATCTCTAATGTTTTGGTCGCATATCTTAATTTTAGGTTACTTGGCGGGATGGAAGTACTACTACTCTAGAATATCGAGTCCCGTATCTCTAAAAATGGTAACACGGTTGGGAGCGCAAGTGATCAAGGAAGTGAAGATCGATTAGAGAGAGGAGAAACTGTGGATGGTTAAAATGGATAAAACGACCTTTACGCCAACTGTTGTCAAAGTCGCTCTATCGACGTTAAGGAAAGTTAAACCTCGAAGCAGTTTGTGATTTGGATGATTACAATTTTAAATTTTAAACTATGGCATTGAATGATGATAATTTAGTGTTGCATTCCCTCTGAGTCTACCAAGTAGTACCAAAACTTTCTCTGGTCAAAGACCTTCTCCAATGATGATCCATAATTAACTATTGAAAGAAAGTAAAAGTAAATAATATTTAATCATCAAAAATATGTATAGTCAATTAACCATTATTGAGGAAATATATTATATAGTATTATATAAGTAAAAAAACAGTACAAGTAATTCTAAAATAAAATAGTAAAGATCTATTTCATTCATCAAATATCATATATAAAGTTTAGGATCGTCAACATATAAATAAAATACAATCTCTACTCTAATTACAGATGGACAAAGATTAATTCATCAAATAATAGGCAGAGAGTTAACCAACATCCCAGCAAATTAGGAAGGATGACCAAGAATTAGTACTTTCGTAGTT
>Ga0302185_10001472_pt1 | contig 16488 bp, 11 predicted proteins | sample II_Bog_E1_1_FD_200231 | JGI IMG/M metagenome (GOLD analysis project Ga0302185, IMG submission 200231) | Peat permafrost microbial communities from Stordalen Mire near Abisko, Sweden - II_Bog_E1_2 | ecosystem: Environmental > Terrestrial > Soil > Wetlands > Peat | place: Sweden: Abisko... | reverse complement strand
TTTTTAGTAAATACGTGGGATAATCTGAATAAAATATTCGCAAGTTATTTGCTCCTGCTCGAGAAGACTAGAAAAAATATGGAGATTAAAGTCCTATTCATGTGATTGTTTTCGATGAAATAGATGCTGTCTGCAGAACAAGAGGATCAGATGGGTCAGGCACCAGTATATTTATTTTTATATAGATGCAAAAGACGCAGTTGTGAACCAACTGTTGACAAATCTCGATGGAGTGGAGGCACTTAATAATATTATTGTTATTGGAATGACCAATCGAAAGGATCTTATTGACGAGGCTGTGCTTAGGCCAGGCCGACTAGAAGTTCACATCTAAATTGGAATTCCCAGCTAAGAGGGACGACTGCAAATTCTAAAGATACATACTAAGAAATTAACCCAATAGGGACTTCTCAATAAAAGAGTAAAACTTGAATAAATCGCTAAAATAGCCAAAAACTACACTGGTGCTGAGTTGTAAGCAGTAGTAAAGAATGCAGCCTCCTTTGCTATGACGAGGGGAAATAATCTTATGGATTTTTCAAAGCAACTTCAAATTCAAACCGGAACAACCGTTGAGCACACAGATTTAATTAAAGCTCTTTAATAGGTCACTCCTGGTTTTGGACTCGATCAATAAAATTTTGAGGTTTATCTTAGAAATCCACTCATTGACTATGGGACAAGTTTTAGGAGCATCATGTCAGTTCTTAATAAATTAACCAATATCATTCTTGGAAGCACTCGACAGCTGAGTACTGCTCTTCTTTATGGCCCTTCGGGAACCGGAAAATCTTCATTGGCGACTCACTTTGCTCGGCAATCAAAATTTACATATGTCAAAATTATTTCACCAGAGCGATACATCGGTGTTGGTACTTATGGCCGAATAAATAGCATGACTAAAGTATTTACTGATGCCTATAAATCGAAGTAGTCTCTCATTATAATCGATAATATCTAAAGACTCATTGAGTATGTGTAGACAGGTCCTGATTTTAACAACACTTTAATGCAGACTCTCTTTGTGTTGCTTAAGCGGTTACCATCCAATCCAGATTGCAGACTTCTAATTTTGGGAACAACTTCAAATTATTCTGCGCTAAGTCTTCTTGATTTAGATCGAGCCTTCAATCTCAAGTTGAAAGTGCCTCTTTTAACGAGGGAAGAGTGTTCTAAATTATTAGGGGCTGATATTGGAATTGAAAACGTTTCAATTAAAAAAGTGTTAACTTTCAAAGAGATGATACGTGATAAACCTCAAATTTTATGGCCATCATTGTGGAAGAAGTATACTGCATGAGTGAAGAATGATTCATTTACAGAATATTTAAATAATTGCATCCCGTCAAATGAATAAAAAATGATCAAGAAATAAAGTGATGATCACATATCAGATATTCTCTGCAGTTTAAACTGCGGTTTGAGCTTGTTCTGCCCGAAGATGACCAAAAAATCATCAGTCTGCAGTAATTTTAATGCTTCAAGAATTTATTACCTGGTTACGCTTAACTTTCCGAGATTTCCAATCTTGTTTAAATCCTCTTCTATTTTTTCAACTGAACTGCTTTTTCTGTATTTGGATTCATTGGCCTAAATAATTTATCTGATCTTGCGGGCAATTAAATAGGCTTTTTGCTTAACGGACTCGGACTTTCCTGTTGTTATGATATCCAAATTAATAAGTCCTGTTTCAGGGTCAGTAGCAGACTTGAGAGTAGCCAAGTTCATTAGATTAATGGCTTCATCAACGTCATCTTATGTCACTTCTGAAGACAACCTCATTTTGGCAAATGCCTCACTCATTCTAATGAGAGATTCCAGCTGTCTTGGAGTGGCTGTGATAGTATGTCTGCTAAGTCCTTTCTTTCTCATTTCCTGATACTAGTAGGAAAGTTTCTTTCCTGCATCTTCTGTAATCTGGGGATGCACATATTCTTTGGCATACGAAATATACTTTGCTAATAACTGCATACTATAAACTCCTTGCCTAAATTAAACACATTTTACTTCGATTTAATTGGGGATTTATCGGAGTACAAATCCAGAATATGAGTGGCCAATCTTCTGTCATGCATCTCGTTTGGTAAGTCCAAGATGATATAAATTAAATCAAAACGAGAGAGAAGAGTAGGCGGCAGATTAATGTTCTCAACCACAGATTTTTTGGGATCGTATTTTGAGTTGACAGGATTGGCAGCAGCGAGTATAGAAGTCCGTGAATTGAGCTGACAGACAATACCGGCTTTAGCGATTGATATGGTTTGTTGCTCCATAGCTTCGAGTAATATAGTACGACTGTTTTCGTCCATTTTGTCAAATTCATCAATACAGCAAATTCCCTTATCACTGAGAACTAAAGCTCCACTTTCAAGCACAAATTATCGAGTTTAAGGATCCTTTCGAACGTTAGCAGTTAAACCGACTGCACTTGATCCACGTCCACTCGTGTAGAGACTGCGTGGAGCTAATTTATGAACTTGTTGCAATAACTGAGACTTGGCAGTGGATGGATCTCCAATGAGACAAATATTGATATCTGAACGAAACCTTCCTCGGCCTTATTTTTCTTTGGTTCCTCCAAAAAGTTGAGTGAGTATGCCTTTCTTAATATCATCGTGACTAAAAATAGAAGGTGCAAAGCTATTAGTGAGATCCTAAAGAATGGTCTTTTTATCAGCTATTTTATGAAATTATCTTCTTTCTTAATCAGAAAATATGGTCTTATTCTCCTTCACTTGAAAACGATTCTCTTCCAACATTGAGCACGACAGCAAATCAAGATAGGTATTAAACACTGCCTTGAGGTTTGTTCTGCTTCTATCGATTTTGACTGCATAAGCCCGATAGATTCCTATCATTTCCACCCTATCTCCAGGTCTAAAGCTATCAACATTGGAGTCGTAAGCCAGAACTGCAATTGAGCTGGGTGTTTCTCCTTCAGTTACAAAATCAGTAAGCTCCTGAAATTTGACATATTGCTTGTCAGTGAATTTACAATTATTATGCATCAGTTAAAAGCTTCTCTTTTGTTTACATTTCGTACAATATTGAGGCTCTTGTACTCTTGCATTTTCAAGATTTATATAGAGAGTATGTCTACATTGAGGATTTATACAACAGAAGCAGGCTTGCTTCATTTCAGGGAATATCTATGATACTCTAAGAACAACTCCCTTCAAAGCAGCCAATTTACCGATATTTTTAGGAGATAAATCCCTAATGGATATACGCTCTGAACTTTATAAGTGTTTAATATCCACCATGAGTTTATCCTTGCGATCATTGCGGTGATCACGTGTGTTTTCTTCCGTTTCTGGCTCTACAAAGTATTTCGAGTATAAGTCTCTTAGGACGAAATCAAAACATGAAATCATCTCAGCTGGAAAGTAGATTAGACGGAGATATAGTTCCTGGTCATATTCGCGAAGATGTCGTCCATCAACTTCAAACAGGTGAGATCCCATCAGATCAATTTCGTTTAATTGGTTTCGGTATATCTTTTCAGTTTCGATTTATTCATCCACCATGCGATGGACCTCGAATTCTAGAATAAATTTCTAAAGATCAGCCCTTATTTGATTGGGAGAAATGTTGGTTCCGAAGATTTGATTTTAATTTTCGCTCAGAATGGATTTATCTTCTAGGATATTGTTATCATGAGGAGCTGGAGTCTTATGCAAGCTGTAACAATGAAGATAGGGTCTTGATTGTAAGGGGGTTTTAATTGGAGTTTCCTTTAAATGAGGTTGGATTTACATCAACTTTATTATAGCGCCAAATATAATGTTATTGCGCAATTTTAGTTCTCAAATATCTGAACAATGCAAGTAAAGTTCACTTCAATAAATAAAGGGAGTAAAAAAAAAGCAAAGCTTCCCAGATTTTTAGATTAAAGCAAAATTTTATTGTTTAAAATAATATTTTATTAAAAATCAATTTAAGAGGAAAATAGGGTTGAATATTAATCAGGAAAGAATCTCTAATTCAATTTTTATTGAGAAAGAAAGGATAATTTAATTCTTAATTTAATTCTTACCTGTAACCAAACAAATAAAGCTGGAAAAATATTATAAAATATTGAAAAAGATGATTTAGGATTATAACACACTTAAAAAAATTGAATTAAGTCCATTCATCGTAAAATAGTAATAGAGTATAATTCCGCTTGCGGATTCGTAGAAAAGAATAAATGATTTGTAAACTCAATCCATCTGATTTGTTAAGATATGAAAATTATTTTAGCTTCTGTCTGAGGTTATAATATGTGATTAATATTTTTAAAACATAATAAGGGATATCATCAAAGCTATCACTTTTTACATTTCTTCTCCACTGTTTTCTTCTTTGATTTACTGCCTAATAGACGTTTTTCAGTGAAAAGAGCATCAGTTTTTCCTTCTTTCAGAGCTTATAGATGTGGACGGATGTAATCCTACAACTCATTAGAGCATTTAAAGTATACAGTCTCAGGCTGATTGTAGAGTTTGCAGTTTTTAAATATTTTTAGAATGTCTTCACAGAATTGCTCACGGTCTTTGTATTCATTGTTGCTCAATTTTTTCTCAATAGTCTTGAGATCAATTGGTTCCCTGACCACTGATAGATAGTCAGGAACATCTTCAAGCGATACTGGCTCACGGAACGGCCAAGATGATTGATTCTTTTTCATGAGTTCCAGCACATTCTGGCACTCAAGTAGGAAAGAGACTTCTTTTGTTTTGATAAGCTCTTAATGATCAGCCCAAGTCCATCCACTTTCTTTTACTCCCGGAATATCAAGAGGATTTATTCTAAAAATTTACTCTTCCCCTTGTGCATTCTTGCGAATGAAAGGTTCTCCTACTCTTTTTTCGATTTCATTGCCATTGTAGCGATGATTATTGATTGACAATTCCTTTATCTTTTGTATGACGAAATCTTTTTGCCTCTTGATAATTTAACTGATTTTGGAATAGTTAATGGTTGGGTGAACAAAACACTCCATCATTGTACCGCCTTCATAGTCCTTAATGTAGCCTTTCCATCGTTCAGCGGGCATGCGAGTATCCTTGCTAAATCCTTGTTTGCGAAAGTATCCCAAAGCTAAATTGTCTGCGTATGTCATTAGAAATTCCACCTAACGCCTTTGCATCTCTTCTGAATAGATTTAATATTTACCCTTTAGTTTATTCATAAGCCGAGTTCCAAATCCTTTAATCTGTTCAGTGGACGTTATGGCTAGAAAAGCAATTTATGCGAATTTTTCCTGCTTAAACTCACGAAAACATATACCACCCACAACCTTGGCATCGTTACGAAGGATGATCATCGACTCGTGATTTCTGTCGAACACTAGTTTAACAATATATTCCTTTGGCATCTTAGGCAGCTGCCTTGCAAAGATGTTTTTGAGATCCAGCAGCCATTTGAGACTTTAGTGGGTCTGATCATTCCGAATAATTTTGAAAGATATCTATTTTGATTTTTACTGTTCCTTAGCAGCATTGTCGCGAGCCACAAACCCTAGGCCTACATTCTGCATAAATGATTAAGTACCTCTCCGTGCATTCCAACAAAATTGTTGGGTTTATCTTTCTACTCGATATCCATTTGGCGTACAAAAATAATGATACAAATATATGAAGCAGATCTAATCATAAAAGTAAGTCACTGTTTTAACTTTTTACTTCCACTAATCGCGCCCTTTTCACCCTATAATAAATCATCGATTCGCTGGTTCATGCGCCTAAACGTCTCCAAATTAACATTATCCAGCCACATTTGACAACGTCCGTCGCTGATCTATTTGAATCCCTCAGGGCAGTTTTACTGCACAATTGTCACAATTTGCCCCAGTTCATGTTGAGTTAGTTGCCTTAATCTTTGGTGGAATCTGTTCTTCTATGATTAAGGAATCTATTCTGGCTATGGAAGATTTTAGACTGGTTAATTTACAGAGATAGGTTCTTATATAAGATTAACGATTGGTTGAGAAGCTGTAGTAATTGCTTTCGTTGCTGTTTTGGGTATTGACTTTAATGATGGATTTTGTTGAATCGATGGAAGTTGTTGATTATTAGCAGGTGTAGGTGCTCCTTGTATCTATCCTTTGGAATTTATTGGTTCTAAATGAGCTTAAACTTACTTGGTACCACGACTTGTATGTTGGGAAGGTAGTTTCTTATCATTTTTTTGAAAGCACGTTCCATCTTATCAGCCAGTATGTAAAACGGCCCTTCAGGGTTATAGGCCTTACAATTATCCCATATCAGTTGGATATGATCTAATACCTCCTCAAGTGTACGATATTCTCGCCCTTTGAGTCGATCTTGAACCTTTAACAAGTTCATTGGGTTTTTTATTACGAGTGGATAGTCATTGAGCTCGAGATCTACATAAAGGAAGTTTTACCTTCCCAGTCAACAGGATGAATGAACTCTGCAGCCTATGGGAGGTCGATGAGATAGGACAAAATGAGCGCGAGCTTCTTCTCTTCTTCTCGGCCGATGTAGGTTACCGTAGTTAATTTTAAAGTAGACAACATCGGATATTGGTTTGCGCCGCTCAATTAGATTTATATAAAATATGATATCCTTTCATTTTATTTACCATTCCATTTCTAACTTTCTAGAATCAAATTGCCAAGCTTTATAATCACATAACATTTATTCTGAATTTGCCAAGATTAATAAAAGAAGTTATATGAAAGAGGAGAATTTTCGATGTTTTGATGAGCGTGATCCCAAAAATAAGGATTATTGATTTCAATTGAATCCTTGGCAATTTTAGTTAGATAGGAAATAATATAAAATACAGAATTAATATTAATCATGCTGTTTAGAAGTAGAGCATTGTATCGAATTTAGCACTACTGAGCAGTATTGCTTAGAGCTGCCTTATTGCTTGAGGAACATCATCATTATTGTTTTGATTTATTATTGGTTGATCCGAAGGAGTTAGTTTTGGCCATGAGTTGTATGGTAGGCGCACATATATTTTCGCAGGTTGAATGGCGATAAAAAGTAGGAGAAAGACAAACAGAAATAGTGGTTTAACCAACATTTGGAAATTCGATATTATAGAAAATAATGGTAAAAGTGAGATTAATAGAATATATTACATAAGAGATTAATTCCCATTATAATTAAAAAAGAGAAGATTAATAAAGAGTCATTATTGATTGAATGGAAGGCTGAACTCATTTTAATCAATGGTATCTTTTCTATTTTTAATCATTCCATACACTAAACCGTTTTGCAATGAATTCAAGTGTTAAACCAATCTGATTCATGATTTTGGCGATATAAACATTTGATAGCTATTAAATCATTACAAATGGGTCATAATAAGCTTTGCGTATAATCATAGTAAGAATGTTTGGTCCTAATGATGAGGAAATTACTACTATGAAAAAAATACTCATCCTGGAATGTGATGATACTCTCTTCAGTCAGCACTTCGAAGTTGATGTTCCTTATGATTGCGAAAATAGAGAACTGGATCTCGGATATTGCTTGCATAGACTTCTTTCTGATAGTATTTAGGATCTTATTTCAGTTATTGGCTCACACCATAAGCAACAAGTATTCTACTTCCACCCTACCCATCGCTATTTTGTATACGCAGGAGTCTTTCCTTTAAAATTTTCATTGATCATCGACGAAGATTTCATCCAAAGCGAACAAATAACAATCAAACTAAGAAAGTTAGTGGTTACCAATCAGTAAGAGTACGAGCAAGAGTTCAAACTATAAAAAAACAAAGAATTTAAGAAAAGAGTAGCCGAAAGAACCATTAGGGAGGTGTTAGAAAAGGTTTCATAGTGGAGATAAATCAGCCTAAACAATTCTAAAATCAATTTAGGAGAAGCTGCTAAATTTGTTGACATTCCTAAAAAAACGTTAGACGATTATTTTGCAGCCATAAAACTTGCATCCGCAAATGGGTTCGATTTTTAAAGCAATTTAGATCAAAAAATAGGAGTGCTTCGTAAATTTGTGAGAGAACATCACTTAAAAAGAAAAAATAGCAACGACCTTGAATTTATGGACGCCATCATGCGAAAATAATCCCAATAAATCAAGGACGAGGAGGAAGATGAAGAAGATGATCTCAAGGAGGAAGAGGAAGAGGAATAGGAGTAGGAAGAATGAAAATTGGTTGAATTCTGAACTCAAATGATGATCTAATATAAATCAACAAAATCAAGGAGTATCGTCTTATTAGACATCCATCCATTCGTCATCTTATGCCTCGACTGCTCCTTATTTTTTATGTTTTTTTGCAAGTTATGTCTTCATGTCGTTCATGGCTTCCTCAACCTACTAATCTATAACTCCTCCGTTACGCTTATTCTATTAGTATTCTTCGATATATTCTTCGCAACTCATCCAATTATTCATTTTGAAAGATATGAATGCAAGCATATAGACTATTTCAGATTCGCTGCTCGCATCATCATGAATTTTTTAGAATACTTCAAGAGCTTTTTGCAATTATTCCACTTCAATGAGATGCTTTCCCGCCACAATGATGGTTTCAGTTTCATACACCTATTTATCCTCCACTATCCAGTTATAAACTTACAACATTTATACTCGGGCTTGCTCGAAGTTATCATTCCACATTAAATAGTTGGCGATTTGAAGTCGAATATCAATACAACTACGATCGATCTTCATTCCTTTCTACATAGCCTATTTGCATTTAGCTTCAGCCTCTTTTTATTCCAGGAGATCGGTCATACAGACATCCGCTATACTAGCATAGGCTTGAGCTATATCTCTTTTAATCTCAGCCTCCGGACACACTGATTTAAAGGGATTTGACAAACACTTTTGAGCCTATGCAATACCCCTCTAAAAAACTTCAATAGATTTAACACCTCCGTATATTTATCCTAATTCCATATACCGTTTATAGGTTCCAGATGGAACTTACTGGAGTGACTTTTCCAAGATAACTTTAGCCTGCTCCGATTTTTGTACTTTTTTGAGAAGACTAGCGTAACACATCACTAGGATCTCATCCTGCGAATTTTTTTTATAAGCAAGCTCATAGAAGTATTCGGCCTCCTCGTAGTCAAGCGATTCGTATTTATCTTCTGCCATCTTGAAGAGTGCCTCAAATGGAAGCTCCTCAAATGATTTGACGTCCATCAACAATTGATTATATCAAAAATGAAATCATATAGTGTGATATAATTTAAGTTGGATTTGAGATAATTCATATTATTTTATAGATGATTAGGCATTAATAAAATTATCAATGTGAAGATCTATCAGTTTATAAACAAAGTATCCACCTCACACTTCCTTTTTACCGATATTTAAATTAAGAATTGTGTTTGATTTTAGAACGCGTTTCTTTTTTTAAGCTATATTCTATTTATTTATTTGTCATTTATACTCAATGGGTGACATTCATATTTATAGAATATGAGATTGGGTCTATTTTCAATAAACTTATTGCTACATAACAGTAATTATTCAATATAGATTTTAGCTTTCGTTCCCCATTGTGGCATCATTTTTAAGAGATCGATAATTCAATTCTAAGTGTATACCTTAATTTAAGCGCAGCATCGGCAGACATTTATAACTTTAAATTCATAAATCAGGATATAATTCATTAAAATATTGTATTTTAACTTATTATATTCCAGAAAGAATATGGAAAAACCAAACGGTCACTCAGCTCACCTATTTTTTATTATAAAGCCTAAATTTGCAAAGATCAACCTCAAAGATGTCACAATAGATGAGTTGAAATAATAATAGATTGATAATTTTAAAAAAGAAGGAAGCGATTTTAAATCATCAGGCCCTAGTTTAGTTCCCTACAGTCATTGTAAATTTAAATGTTCAGAGTCTGAACCTTCATAATAAATAGTTAAGAAAGGCAAAAAATCATATCCAAGAGTTATCTGGAACTTGCCAAAAAAACCTATCCATAGTTGATTAGAAACGACTACTTTTTAGTTGATAATGTATTTGTTATTGCCAACTATATCGATTAAAAATTTATTAAGCTATTAGCCAAATAACTGAAAGGTATTGATTTATAAAATCATAATAATGTGCACTTTCAATAGAATATATTTAGTTTATGCTTTTATATTGATTTTCACAGAAGGTATTAGTGAAATAAAGCAGATTTGAGAATCATCCAGCTGCTTTGATAATAATATATATTCCTGAATGCTCTATTAGTGACCAAATGTAAAGGATTAATTAATCATCGATCCCTAGCCTCAAATTTAATTTAAACTATTATTTTTGTTTTGATCTTTAATTTTAACAGCGTATTCTTAATTATAAATAAATCCCAAGAAATATACTCAATAAATTTTGGGATTGCTGATCATAATAAAATTATCAAATTCATTTACATCTATCAAGACTTCTTTCTTACTCAAGCTCTCTTCGAAAAGCCTCGATTTCCAAATCATCCATCATCATCTTATTTGACGTTTAGGTAATAACTTTCGGCATGTTTTAATGAATTAAATTAGGCTCCTTTTCAATTTCAATCTAATGTTACAGATTTAATTATTTATTTAGTGTTGACAATTAAAGGTTCTATTTTATGGTGAGCTCTAATAAATCATGGCTAACGACTGGGCGTTCAAGGCTCAATGCAGGTAATTTTTATTTAATAAATGAGTATTATTACTGCTTTACTGTATTTGAACTTAATTAAAACTATGTTTTTGTGATGTCCTGATTATTAATATTCAGCTCTTCAATTTAAAAATTTTAAGGTTCCTCACAATCAAGATATTTATCTATTTTAGCGATGAGTGAATCTGCTATTTAATCTAATTTACAGTCTATCTTTTTTGTATATTTCCAAACATAATGTTCTAAAAAATCTTACACTTTTTATCCACCTGCTTTTTAGGGTTAGTCCACTCTGTTATTGATGAGAGTAGAATAATCTCCTCCCATTAAGATCAATTTTTATCGTATAAAGCGAGCTACCTCCTTCTCTCGCATCAAAGCTGTTTTGTCGAACAAAATCTGTCTGATATATTTTACGCGCTCATGAATATCATTGAGGATAATTCTTATCTTATCACTAATATCATTTATTTCTCTTTCTTGTAAGTTTTCAAATCGATTAAAAATATCTACCCTAGTTCTAAATTCGTCAATAAACCCACTTGCTCCATATTTGATAAGATATGACACTAGAATTAGAGCATTAAGTTTTTTCTTCAAGCTTTTGCGTTAATATTTAATTTATTTAAGTCGCTAATCAATAGTATTGATGATTTGCTAAAAGTTTTACATCTGGAATGATAATGCTGCTAGATCATTCATCTTTTTGGTTGGCACCACCTCATGTTTAGTACTTATTATATCCTTGATAAGCTTTTCGATTTATGTTTATTCCTTTAAAACTTATTGAGAAAGTTTTGCCACTTTGGATGCTGCTTTTTTGACGTACCACATTAACAAATATTATACAACTCATAAGTTATTTGCTAATAATTGAAAATACCAAAGGATTTTAAATAAATGAACAAATCTTAAAAATGTTAAAGGAAAAACACTTCAAGAATGAATTAAATCGATAATACTCGCAATTTCAATCATCATCTTCTTCCTCTTTGTCTAATTCTTCTTTTTACTAATTATTTGATGGCTCCTCTTTAAATTTATTACTTTTATTGCCTGGATTAAGGGTTCCGACTAATATTTCTCCGACAAATCCGCGAATTTCTACATTACATTATATTTACTATCAGTAGCACTTTGAGCCACTTTTGATTGAACTTGCTAAGCCTTTTTCTCAAAGTACTGTTCGATCTTTTTGGAAAGATCATTAATGGTGTTTTCATTGTTCTTGTAGAAGGGTCGAATTATCTTGTCGTATATCATTTCACTGAAAGTGAACTCATCGTAGATAAGAACAACATGCAGGGCAAGATCAAGCACTATGTCAAGGTTACTCTATAATTGATCAAGTACTCGGCAAGAATGAAGGAGAGAATATATTGCAAGACGTATGTTAGAGACAATACACACCAAAATTTTAAGTTTTTAGCAATTTTTTTAGGGTCGTGACTAGCTAAAAACTTGAAGGTGAAGAAGATCGGCAAGTAAAAGGTTAAGATCTCGCTTGATAAGATAGTGTTTACTTTGCAAAAGTGATAAGTGACTATACAAAAGTCATACTTATGAATTAATATTATGGATCAATATTTAGTTAAATTTATATCAATTTTGAATAATTATATTGCTGTGTACTATTTTGCACAATTCATTGATTGAAGGCATAAAGTAGTTTATGCTAGTCGACGTCAGTTTAAATATAAAAATCGTTCTAAAAAAATATCATCACATATCATTTAATTACTTTTCTGGAAAGAGTTTGCTTTATTGAAGGGGAATGAGCCATATTTTTAGCATTTTTAAAGTAAATATCCTCATCTTCTATAGTTATCTTCCTGTCAGAATCACATCGGAATCCAAATTTATAGGGTCCTTCATTTCTTTTAACATATTTCTTAATATCTTTTTTACCACGACTAGAATAAAATCCATGCATTTTTTGTTCAGACTCAGCAATCACTAATTTAGATCTTTTGGTATATTCGATTAATTATTTTTATAGGAGAAAATTGATATACTCTGATAGAGAGTGCATATACATATACAATGGAGTCTTTTTAATGAGGAACAATTATAGTTAATGGTCGAGTTGATTGTTTATTTCAATAAATTTTTGATCAAACAACTCTTTTCTTTCAACTCCTATGATGTTTTCATTCATCAGTCTATTTGGAAGCATTTCCATTAAATTAATTATTTTCTTGGGGTGAAGTAAAACTTAAATCAGTTACTCCTCAGCAATATTTTAAAAGAATTGGTTAAATTAGCTTTTAATAAATTTGTTGCTGTTACTTAATAAGGGAGTAGTCGTGAATTGATCAAAAAAACACAGCATTAACGTCACTAATTTACCCTTTAATATAGCTTCTTTGGAAGATTATCGAAATTCTTTGATAAGCACTTCAAAATATACTTTGGATATCTTCTTCGTCATTTAATTATATTTTTCTGTTTCACGAGCATATTATCGAGTTAATTGTTTTTCATTAATTATTTTTTTCATAGCACTTTCTTCATCTTATTCAGTAAAATGTAGTTTGAGCTCTTGCGCTTTTTGAGCTTACTTTTTATTTTATATTTTTTTATCCTTCCGACTGATGTCCTTAAAAGCTATCTTTTTATCTTGTGCTTTTTTCATGTTTTACTGCAATTTGCTGATATTAATTCTATTTAGTTTTTTACTTCCTTTCTAAAGGGTTTTTTGCCAAGATTGCTCATTACTGGCAATTTTATCATCATTCTTTTTAAGAATTATCTATTTCTTTTTGCCATCCAAAAGCTTGGAAGATGCATTGTTTAATGTTATGTTTGATTTAAAATTACTTTTACCTTGAGATATCTTTTCAGGATGCGACATCGTAATTGAACTTTTTGCATTTATTGAATCTCTTTTGGTCTTCTTTCTGTTACTGCTCTGTTCAGTTTTCTTGCTTATCTTTTTTTATTGAAGTCTATTTAATTCATCACGGTCTATTTTGCTAATTTTTGCGAATTTACCTTTCAGTTATTTTATTAGGCTATCTGTCTCTTGATCAGGTGGATAACCAACTTTTTTGTTATTTTTTGTCAAATTAGCAATGATAAATTACTGTTTGATTGGAGCTTTAGACAAACTGAAATTTTTGTTATTCACAATATTTTGCTTATTTTGATCAAGAGAAGCCGAAATTTAAGAGGGTATGCTCGAAGTGGCATTCTTTGTGCTATTTTGCTTACTTTTGTTGAGAGAGCTATCCTTTTTACAGTTACGGTTATTGTTATTGACGCTAGTATAATGGCCCATTTATGATTTAACACCGACCATCGTATATTCCTGTTATTTATTATCGTTTTTCATATTTCCTAATATCAGAGTGTTTTTATCATCTTGAATGTTTTATCTGTTCCACTATTCAAATCCTTAAAAATTAATATTTTTATGAATTGTGTTTATCGTTTCGCTATTTTGCTACTAAGACTCCTATCCGCTGAGGAAGGGGATGGACTTGGTGGTTGGGTTTTCGTATTATTTAAAATAAAGGTCCAAATTATCAGCAGAGGAGGAAGAGTCGGATTTACGATTTTTGTCTAAGGCAGATTGAAGTTGTTGGCTGAAAATATCTTCCTTATGAATGAGGTTGGAGAGTCTATCCATTTAAATGGATATTTTGTTGAAAGAATTGATTGATTATTTGTTCATTCCTCGAATTTGATAATAGAATATATGTAAATTAATTGATAGCTACTTTTAAATTATTTATTTTAATCCATTCTTTAACTCATTCATTTTATTAATATTTACAGTCATTTAAATGCAACACAGTTTTAGCCAAATTTACATTTATTCGAAATTTGATAATATCTTTTTATTCTATCAATCAATTCGACAAATTAATAAATTAATGAAATTAATCTAAGAATCACTCATATGTTAATTTCATGCTAGTTATTTATAATTCAGTCATTTGATAACGTAATTAAGTAATTATGAATAGTTGTAATACATCTTTAAAAGTTAAATGAAATCAGAAGAAAAATATGCCGCAAGTTTCTATCAACCTCTGAGCTTCAATTTTAATGCGTTTTCTTCTTAATTTTCTTCTTCACGACACGGATTTTGACCTTGATTATACAAATTTAATTATATTGCGTTGCCATCAGCATATTCGTTTAATTAACTTCCTCCAAATATCACAATTTTATTTTTATAAGAGCAGCTGCTTGCTCCAAAACGATAGTTTAGTCCATTGTCAAGTAACGGAATTATCCATTTTTTCTTCTCTACACAAAATAGAAATATGTCATTGTATATGCCTTGAAGCTGATTTGTACCTACACATTACTCATCATTTTTTCCACCATAAATGCAGATGAAAGACGGATAAACAAACTGCATACAGAAAGAATGCCGAGGTTCAGGCCCACCAGGAACTACTATTTCCTCAGTGGTTACATGATCGTCATTCTATATTTTAAGTTTTTGAAATTTATTGGAAATTAGCCCTTTTTCATCTTTCCCTCCAAATATATAAACAGATTCTCCAATTAAATCAAGAAAAGTAGAAATTTTCCTTTTATGCTTTATTGGAATTGCAACCATAGAATGATGAGAAAGATAAGGCATTAGATGCTGTATGGGTGAACACCAATGTCCAGATTCAGTATCGAAGTAAAATAAGGTATTTTTTACTTCACTTCCATTCTATATACCTCCATGAATAATCATATATTTAGATAAAAAGGCCATGGCATGCTATTTTCTACGAAATGGAGCAGGGTTAATTTGAGTCATCACCATACTCTTTAAATCAATTTTTAGCGTTTAATGAGTAGTACTGTCCATACAACTGCCCCCATAAACATAGGCAATTCCTTTATAAATTCCCATACTGTGACCGTATAGGGATACTTGAGGATACTCTATCTTATATTATTTGTACATTCAGTGGTAGGAGTAGTCCAATTCAATGTTTTTAAATGTAATTTTGCCCAACTAATATTTTTTTAACATCCAAGACCTCCATAAACTACCACCGTATCTTCATGCATGACAATTGCGGTCTCTAAATAAGTAAAATTATACTATATCTATGAGGTGGTTTCCATCTGGTTTATATTTTTTTGACAGAAAAAATGGGTTGAATTTATTAGTTTTCTTCTTCATTTCCTACTATACACATTTCCTTGCAGTTTATCTTTTTTATTTGATGTCTTGCTGTCTCTTCACAAAATCTTTGGCTCAATTCCATCCTCTTATGCCCGGCTTATCTTTGATTACTTTGATATTTTTTTAACCCTAGTTGCTTGAGTCTTACTTATTGGAGAAAGAACTGTAGCCCATATCTTGATGTAGCATTTGCTTTTGATGAAGTCATGGACATTGTTGTATTTTGGTGTCTCATCTTAATCAGAGGCAGATGATCTTTTTATGTAGATTTTTCCTTTTCCATTTTCTAATCGAACTATTATATATCACAAGACTTAAATATGTAATCATATGCAATCATTCAGCATTATTAATCAATCAATCAATGATTATGAGATCGGTTTACCAAGGACTGCAGCTTTACTCTTTTATTTATAATTTTTACGGGTTTAGAGTTTATCTTTGATTTACCATCTATCGATATCTTTCAGGTACTGCTTTGGGAAGCTTGTTATCTGCACAAATTTATACAGCCGAACATCTCATTTTTCTGTGGTGGATAAAATTAGATATCTAATGCTATCTTTTTGGAGAGTCCTCCTTATGATCTTGTTTTCGATGAGACAATTTTCTATTTAAAACTATCTTATCATTAAAAAAAATATCACTAGCTTCATTAATTTGACTTAATTTGGTCTATCTTAAATAACTGATACTATTTTCGCAATTTACGTTCTGCAAACCCTTTTTATTGATCTTAATTTT
>Ga0302185_10001469_pt1 | contig 16517 bp, 17 predicted proteins | sample II_Bog_E1_1_FD_200231 | JGI IMG/M metagenome (GOLD analysis project Ga0302185, IMG submission 200231) | Peat permafrost microbial communities from Stordalen Mire near Abisko, Sweden - II_Bog_E1_2 | ecosystem: Environmental > Terrestrial > Soil > Wetlands > Peat | place: Sweden: Abisko... | reverse complement strand
TTAAAATTCTTTCCTTTAGTCTTCCAAATCTTGATTTCTACACTTCAAAAACTAATTTTCATATTAAAATTTTAATCGACTTTACTTTTCTATGGTTGCTTATTACTTTATTTTTTGTATTTCCTCTACCATTTATCCAGAGAAAGATTTTTTAGAACTCCTCAGATTTTCTTTATTCTTGAAGCAACTTAATTCCAACATCATTTTTTGGAAGTCTGTATCGATTTTAGCAAGTTTTGAGCCAAGAGATTATATCATCAGGATATATTCTTGCTACTTTTAATTCCATTCATTTTATTTGCTTTTCCAAAAATTCTATCGATAACTGAATTATTTTTGGAGACTTTCGTATTATCCTTATGATTCGTTAATTATGAATTTATTAAATTAATGCTTCCTTGATGGTTGTCGACATTTTTCTGTTTCTTTAAATTTTCTTTCTACTATATGAACAAATGAATACACTCAGATACTTCTATCTATTTTTCTTTGTAGCTTCCAAGAAGTTTAATGTATAGTTCTTGTAGTTTAATGAAATCTTGATGCTGTTGCTCTAAGCCTTATTAAAGCATCATTAATTTGTTAATGTACATGCTCTCCCTATCTCGAAATTATATATTGTTTTTTTTGAGAGAGTCTATTTCTCTTCTTCTCACCTTTTCAGTCAGGGGGTTTAATTCTTCATTGCAGGTGGAATTTAGGGAAAATATTTGTTCTTTCTCACCCTTGATAGGATAGTAAATATGTTATTTCGAGTTGATTGAGGATATTTTCTTTGAATTATTCATTTTGTTTAGCATCGTATTCTTTATTATTAAATACTATTTATTTATTACAATTATTGCTGTTCAAATAGTATATAATTAGTTAATTGTTGGGGATAACTCAAGACAAATAAACGAAACTGAATTTTAAAAATCATATTATCAATGCATGGCTCAACTATTTTAATTTTAAATATTTTAATTTGCTTTCCTATAAACCAAATTCAATTATCTAAATTTAGAGATTTTTCAACAATATTAAATTTAAAATAAATTCAATCTAGTTTCACAAAAGTAGATTGCCTGATTTTAGATGCTCTTCATATGATTCTTTCTTCTTATGAATGAAAATTCCAAAGGCAAATTGAGTAAAGTATTTTTTGATTTCTAAAAAATTGGTGATCCATGGAATAAATTAATTGGATTCAAATATTGTTTTCCAATTACATCGTTAGCAAAGAAAATAAAATCAATTGTCAACTGTTTATCCCAGATAATTTAATAAAATTTGAGATTTTGTGAATGGCAACCAAAAAACTGGCTGATTAAATTATTGAACAGCTAAAAAAACGGGAGAAGATTCAGGAAACTAGCATTCAACGCCTTTGCGAATTGGCCAAGGATATTCTACAGAGCTAACCTAATCTTGTCAAAGTCAGATCTCCAGTCACTATTTGCGGAGACATTCATGGCCAACTTGACGATTTACTTGAGTTATTCAAGATCGGCGGATATCCTCCCTATGCCAACTACATATTTATGGGGGACTATGTAGACAGAGGTAGAGACAGCATATAAACCTTCCTCATGCTCCTAGCCCTGAAAGTACGCTATAGAAATAGAGTGACTTTACTCAGAGGCAATCACTAATCCCGACTAATTACTCAAGTTTATGGATTCTATGATGAGTGCATTAGAAAGTATGGGTCCCTCAATGTTTGGAGATCGTTTACAGATGTCTTCGATTATCTCACAATTACAGCGGTAGTTGATTAGAAGATATTTTGTGTGCATGGTGGTTTATCACCTAACATCAAAGAAGTAAGTGACCTTGACAAAATTGATCGTTTCAAAGAAGTCCCTCAAGAAGGGGCTATGTGCGATTTGCTGTGGTCTGACCCTGAAATGATTGAAGGATGGTCGGTCTCAGCTCGAGGAGCAGGTTATCTCTTTGGTCGTGATACCGTAGAACAATTTTGCTATACTAATGGCTTCACTCTTGTGGCTCGCGCTCATCAGTTAGCAATGGAAGGCTTTAAATACATGTTTAATGAAAAGCTAATCACTGTATGGTCAGCTCCTAATTACACCTATCGTTGTGGAAATTTAGCAGCCATCATGTAACTGGATTAAAACCTGCAAAAATATCTAAAAATATTCTAAGCCGCTCCTCTTGATAACAAAGCCTCTGATGGTAAGAGCGTTCCTCTATATTTTTTATGAATGATTGTGCATAAAAGTTATAGATGATAATAAAATGATATACACTTGCAAATAATTTATTATTTTCGTATGAACAGAGATAGGATAGCCAATTGATCGCTTCACCTGATTATTGCCATCTCTAATTAAAAATAACAAGGATAATTGAATTATATATCAATATTTTGATGACTTTACTCTGGGAGGTGTATTTGGACGGGGATTTGTCATTTGGGCTATTTTCTGCTCGGCAGGTTTTAGAATCTGAAAAGAGCAAATCAAATTTTCATCCACACTCATTAATGCTCCAGAATTATTGAATTATCCGCAATAATTTGGGGCGGAGAAGATCGTGATTAGCTGTCTTTTTGCAAAAAACTAATATCCCTACTCTACAACTTGATGGGCTCGACACACAAGATCTAGATCATGTTTTTTACAGAATGCTTGGACATAATCAGGGCCAAAGGTAAAAGATACTCCTCTTTAATTTTCTCCCCATCCTTGTGTATCTTTATCGGGATCAGACCATAATAAATCGCAGAGTAAACCTGAATATGTCATAAATAACCTGTGTCTGGGACATCTGTGGGTTTTTCTATTTTTTTAATTTGTTCAATAGTCTCCAATTATGGTGAAAGTCCCCCATGCATGCAAAGGATGCGGTCATCTATAAGTGCAGCCACAGGAAGGCAATTAAAGCAATCGATAAACAATTTCCATAGTTTTATATTGTATCTCCTTTTGCCTGAGTGAAAACAAATTTACATTCATCGTAAAAACCATATATTCTGTTAATGGAGGAACATTCGTGATTACCCCTCAGCAAAAAGAAATTTCTAGGATACTTCACTTTGTAGGCCATCAATAGGCAGATTGTTTCGAGGGAAAATTTTCCTCTGTCAACATAGTCCCCGAGAAAAAGGTAATTTGACTACGGTGGAAATTTGCCATGATCAAAGAGACGCAAAAGATCGGGGTATTGTCCGTGAATGTCTCCTGAGTTAGGAAAGTATTACCACAGATTTTTAAAGGGGCTTCCAATTCGAGGAAAATCGGTTGCTGCATAAATATTTCTTTGCACTTATGACAGAGACCTTTGATTTAACCTTCAAGAAGGTTGACTTGCTTGGGAACCTTCGAGTTTCTGACTGAGAGTAGTTTTTCGATGATGTTATCGACGTTGATTTCAATCTTACGCTCCATTTTATTATATATTCAAATACGCAATACACCAAATAGTTAATGCTAACCATATTAAAGGAGTAAAATGATCTCTTTCAAAGCAATAAATTATACTTTTCTTCTCTACAAAAATATAGAACAGACCAATTCCATATTTCCTTTGATAAAAAATATAATTTACTCTAGTCCTTAACCTAACCTAGCAATGCAATGAGAAACCGAAGAAAGGGATATAAAAATAAAAAATAAACTAAATAATTAATTAAGTTAGAAAAAAAGCAAAAGGATAATTTATCAGAGAAAAATAATAAACTAAAAATCTCTTAAATTTAACAAAAATTAACCTTAAAAGCAGTTTCAAACATTTATTGACTTATTTATATGTTTATGGGATCATTTTTCTTCTCAGTAATAGGCGGTAACATAGAGTTATAAATGAGCGTTAGCCATAGTTTTATCAATATTGAGGCTCATGTATCGAGTTGGTGTCACTGGGGCTGCAAAAGTTTATGAGTTAAAAGCTTTACTGTTTTGACCATAGCCGTGACCCAGTGCATAATGCACAAACGAATTTCCACCAACATTCTGCAAAGTCAAAGTAAAGACACTATCAGCACAACTACCAACAACCATATATAACAAAAATTGAACTTGCTGACAGTTTAATGAAGTGGGAACGATTGATGCATAATTAATCGAATAAGTTCCATTAGTGATAGTTTGATTTAAAACGATTGATGAAGATAATGGTGGTAGTACATAGGTCCAATTTTGTGCTTTAACTGTTGAGAAGCTGAGGATGATAAGTAAAAATATCCAAGAAAGTTTATGATACAATTGAACCATTTATGATAATTAATATTCGTAAATAGTTAACTCTCGTAAATAAAATTATAAATAATCTCTTTCTTTATTAACTGAAAATTTTAATTATGATCCCTCTTTGAGAGTTCATGTATATTTATGCTAAAATATTGTAGTTTTTGATCTATGTCCCAAAAATTGATAATGAATCTAGAACTTTGCAATATAAATTGAAACCAAAAAGTGGTGAACCCTTTCAATAATTTTGAAACAAGCGCAGATATTACAATTAATACTAATATTAATAAATTTGATCTCAACAGAGACTCTATCCTCAAAAGTGTTTAAATTGAATAACGCCCATTGATAGGGAAAACTAACTAATGTCATGAATAGTATTACAACACGATAACAGCATATCTTTTTTCGTATTTCTCAAATTTTAAATCTATAAATCTCTAATCTCTCAGTATTCAAATAAACATTTTATTTAAAGAATTATTACTTGCAATGACCTTTTTATACTTTCAGTGAAAGATAAATAAATAAAACAATTCGTATCATGGTATAAATAATGGTTAAATATTATCTAGATGTGTTAATATTAAAGATTTTAAAAATTGAAGGAATATTCATATCAAAAAAATCATTTAAAATTTTAGCAGTAACGAAGACTCTCAAGTCTAGCCTATAACTAGTTAATCCGATCAAATCCAGTGAGCTCCATCACTTGGGGAGGAGGCAAAACAGCAACATTTCTGGATGATCTCAAAGATTATTTTTTAAATATGATTTCTTTTCGATGAGGAGCAAGCCTGAGTTTTCCAAATTAAAAATCTTAGAGGCGAGGCAGTTATGATTTAAATAAAATCTTTTTATCCTTACTAAAGCAATGATTACTTTTATAGTCAGGAGAGTTTGCTATAATGTGGAAACAGTTTGCTCACTTATCACAAAGACGAGAGTTTCCAGAGATTTTGCACCTTTTATATTTCCTGCATGAGTATTGATATCTCGTAACTGATTTTATAGGGGTAGTAGTAAACTATAAAGATGCTGATTATAAATGCTTGTTATTTCCGACATCACCTCCTTTTCCAGGGAGTCGTAATGTCTATTTATATCAGCTAAAGCCTGTTGTCTATGTTCAGTCAGGATGTTGGCGTAATCCTTTAAGACATTTGTTGGATTAAATTCATCTCGCTGAGTTCATCAACAACTACGAGTGACTCCAGCTAATGGGAGAGTGATTGCAGTGAATTTTATAGCTGTTCGCCGACGGATGCCAAAACTTCATTAAGGGGAAGCAGATTGTGTTGGGAACGAGATTATGAGAGATGCAAATTGATGCATTTGGGACAGAGAGGTAGAGCGCAGGACGGATTAGTACAAAAATTAAGAAGAGGCTGTCCATGGTGATAATAGCATTCCATTTCGACTGTTAATGTTATAAATAACTATGAAATAAGTATTTAATAAAGCTAGTCTACCCAGCATTATTGCTGAAATGATAGAAAAAAATATTTTTAAAATAAAAGATGGACTGCTACAAATGCCATTATTAAATACAAGTTTGGTTTTTGAAGAATAAGAGATTATAATTGATACCCAGAAGGTATAAGTCAATCACTAATAATTAATATTTCTGTCTTCAGTCTTGCTTTCCAGTCGATGCTTCGCGATGGTGTTCAAGTAATTTACCATCCTTTTACCAATATAATCTATGTAATCAGGAAGCATTGATTTATTCTCCTATTTAGCCGCATTATTTTTGATTTATAGTAATTACATTTTATTGTCAATTTCCTTACATTTTGCAGCAATACCCTTCATATCTTTGACAATTTACTATCTTTTGTCTTTTTTTGAGAGAGAAAGCTCTTAAAGATAAAGATGGTAGTTCATAATACATTATCCAACACAAAAATTCATTTCCTTTCCGAATATGAGTTGACATCCATTACAGCAGATATCAGTCTTGCGTTTATTACACCAACTGCATATCTTCCGCTCTACCAATTTGCTTCTACATGGAAAATGTGTATTTTTGTGCAGGTTTATTTTAATTAAAAGATTTTTTAAATGATTTATGCTTTGCTCAAAGATAGTGATAATTCTTGACACACAGACATAATTAGATAGAATGTCCTGCCTGATCAGATTGATCAGCAGATAGCTGCGGTCATAAAAAATTTATGTTTGAAGCTATGCAAATATACTGTTCAATAAGCCTATATCTTCCTGCTCAAATAATACTAACTTCTCAAGATGCTCCTATAAGTTTATTTTTGTCAAAGCTTTCAAAGTGTGAACAACTTGCAAATGCTGCCATTTTATAATGGAATAATTGGTCAACTTCCATTATTTGTTTTCCTATATATGATTATTGATGTATATTAAGTTGCAATAACTCATAGGCTTGAGAGGGGAAACCAGAAATTCTTCGCTTTCATACTCATCCCATACAATAAAAATTCCTTTTGGACCTAATTTCTTAGCTATTCTAATAAGTTCATTGATTCGCTGCTAGTTGGAAACAATTTTGTAATTAAGAAGCTGGCCATCGAAACCACGCAATTTTAAAAGAGAAAAATCAGCAGTTAATCTCTTTATATAGCAATAATGGGGGTTTTTGCATGCTTTTATCGGTTAAAAAATTAATCCTGGAAAAGGCTGATGATATAGCAAACTTTCTCCCCTTAAAAATTGAACTAACTCTTCTGCCCAACTGATCAATTATATGAATGGTATCTAAAATTAAGTACGGAATACGTGATTGCGAAATGACAGCTTTTAAAGCCACTTTTAATAAGGAGATAAAGAAGGGGCTAAATTTGGGTCAATTATTCTATCTGATGCGGAGATATCCTCTTTTTGAAGCATATCCTCTTGCTCATGAATGGTAAGTTTGTGTTACAGTTCTTCACTGATGGATGGAGGCGCACTCTCGCGACTATTCTCTATATTTTCTTCGAGCTTAATGGCTATTGGCTTCATTCAAATAAAATAATATAAAAATATGTCAAAAGCTAGAATTGCCGAGTTTGTATATATTTCACTTCTGCCTCACAAGCATGAACGGCAACTGTTTCATTATCTTTTCTTTCTAATAAAGAAACTCCAAGATATGAGATATTTAAGTTGTATTAATATTGAGTTAATTTAAAATGAAATTAGGTAAAATGAAATTAGGGAATCAAACAATCAATTTGTTAAACATACTAATCCTCCAATGTCTTAACGAGAGAAACCAAATTTGTAAATGCTTCTGAAAAATTTGTTGGATAATAATTACTCAAGTCTTCTTGAATTGTTCAAAGCATAAATGTATCTTATTGTTTATAGAGCCTATTTTCTGGCGCCTTTTTTAAATTGGCTTCCTTTTATCTTTTAAATAGAGAACCAAACAAATGAATAATATTGAAATGTATGTCCAAACAATATCCCATATATTCAAACGACATTCATAACTATCAAATATTTCCACGGTCTTAAGTATTTGTTTGTCTTGAGTTATATGAAAAAAAATGAACTTAACTATTTTAATCCATTATATTAAGGCTAATCAATTCATGCTGACTCACTCGGCCCCAAATATCATTTCGTCTTAGTCTGCTTCTACTTTCTTCTTCGGCTCCTCTTCATCAGGCAATGCTTCATCGTCCTTCAGTCCATCCTGCTAATCTTCGCCAAAGAGTAGTTCGTCATCTACTGGTTCCACTTGCGCTCCGTCTTCTTCTTGGGGTTGATCATCCTCTTCCTCTTAGTGAATGCTGTCCAAATTGATGATGATTCTCATCTCATCTCGCAGCTGTGCTTCTCTCCTGTTTTTTTCTTGGCTGATGTCGTTGAGCACTTTGTCAACCATGAGCAAAATATCGATAATTTTTTTCTCGTCTTCCTTGTACTCATCCATAAGATGGCCAATTTCCTATTTCAGCTGCTGATAGTTATAAAAGTCAGGCATTCTGCCTCTTTTGAGTTTTGTTTCGATTTTTTTAAACCCCTCTTGGATAGCTTTGAAGCGTTCTGCCTCCTTACCCTCACTTCTTTGTTCCTTATCCTCGTATATGGAGATAAATATGCGGATAGCCTCACGCGCTAATTCATCCCATGACTCTCTACCTGGATGCTGACGTAAGAACATTGTAATAACATTATTTTCGGTAAAAGAGTATTCTTAAAATTTCTTTTTCCTTTTATTTTCGTTCATTTGTTCATATTTAGCCTTGAGCTCCTTGGCGCTTCGACTATCATAGCCCGAGAACCACTTTATATCGGGAAAAAAGTCTTTAAGATTACTGAGAATATCTTGGGCTGCTTCCTAGTTTAGAATTCTATATTAGTGTGTGGTTGAATTGTTTCTAATTTTTTTAAGGGTAATGATGGGAATAAAGTAAAAATAGAATACTCTGTATATTTTAATCCACTGTAAGCGGATGAAATGGTTCTGACAACTAAGTGGAGAAATAAGTTCTGTCCATAAGTACTCTGCAATGAAATAGTTTTAATTTTAGGAGAGAGTCAACTGCATCTCCAACCCATAAACTTTCTTGTTTTTGTTCAGCTGGTCTTTTAGTGCTTCAAGAGCCAGTCCGAATTTACAAATATTTTCCTCCTTGTAAGTTTATATCAGTGAGAATACGTGCTTCAAAAAAAGCAGAGGTTGGACCAATTCCTTCTCCTTCTCAGCGATATCGAAGCTAAACTTAATAGCGAAGAGGATAAAGGTCGTATCCCTACCAATAATTTCTGCCACCATATCGAGCAATCCTTTTACCAATTATTTCGAAGTCGTCAAATGCAATTTCTGTAAATATCCAAAGATGTTGCAGAAAATCACTTTGAGTATCTACAGATGTTGTCTTACACGAAAGCGACTCAACTTTAGTTCTGCCAGTACTTCTTCTAAGATTTCAATAGAGTAGCGCGAGGCCCACTTCATTAAAGAATTGAAAATAGCCATTTTTAGTCTTTCTTCTCTATCTTAGCTGCGCCCATTTAACTCACGCAGAATAATTAGCAGTATGCGGTGAAACTGTTAAAAATAATAACTAAATTGTTTTTTATGCTCTATTTAGCCCAATGATTCCACTATGCTCACCAGGAATTGGTATCCCTATTCGGAATAGTCGTGGCAAATCGGTTCGTATAATTTGAGAAAATCCAACATATCCTCCCAAAGCGAAAAATCAGTGGCCTTACTAAGAAAGACAGGTAAAATCTGTAATATTTTTCGTTTGACGTTAATGGAGCAATTTTCCTTGGCATTCGCATTGATTCGTACCTTCTCGATGAGAGCACTGCATATCTTCTGACTGCTGGAATGGTCACGACTTGAAATGCAATTTAATACCTTAATTTCTTCGTGCTATGAATCATACCGTTTCTTGATTTTTTCCAGTATGACACTTTAGTGTACATTTTAATTCTTATAGATAGCTGGGAAGATGTAGGCAGTATCAATCATAATCCACTCAAAACCTTCATAACTCTTATCTGCCTCTCCTGTTTTGCGAAGAGGAGCACGTATCTTCGAGGTCACGTTTTGTTTTTCTTCGATAATATTCTCTTCTCGAAGTTCCATCTAGAAGGGCATTTCACTAGCATCAGTCTCTACAGCGACATGTCCTCGAAAGTATGGCAGACACTTTAAAAATTTGGGTACAGCAAGAGGTCCTGACAATTCCTTTTTGCGTTCTAAAAATTTATTCTTATTGATAATCTTTTCCATGAGCTGAGAGATGAACCCATACTCTTGCTACAGTTTGATGCGGAACATATTGTATAATCTGAATACTTTATTGGCCAAAGCCTTCTGCCGCACTATTATCTTCACTCGATTTTCACGCTTAAGATCAATTATTTCGTAGAATATTCGGTTTATTCCTGTCGATTTTACAAATTGCTGCTCATAAATGGTGCGGAAATTCTTTAATCCATATTTATTCTTGAGGCGCTTAAACAACACTTGAGAGGTAATTTTGGTTCTTCTTGATTACTAAATGATGAGATTAGCCAGACTCGAACTACCATAATCTCGCATTGTTTTAAAGTTTGACAACACATGATAGAGAAAAATTGCCTTAAGTCGCCATACTTTATCAAAGTAAAAGATTTCTTCTTGCAATGGAACTAATTCCTCTCCCTCTGTCATTAAATCCATTAATTCCTTTATCACATCTTGAAAGTGTTTATTGCTGCGGTTATAATTTACCATGCCTTCAATCAACCACTTATCTTTAATTTTATCGTACAGGTAGCTCCGGTATATACGGGAATAGAGTGACGATAGATCAGAGTAAAATACGAAACGATAACCATCCTAGAGCCGAGTGTCTATATTTTGGATGATTGTCAATGATTCCACATCCCCCATTATTGTTTTAATTTGCTGTAAGTGCTGCATGAGTCCTGGCATGAAAAAAATATCTTGATCGACACTGAAGATGCGAATAATTGCTTTATCGAAGAGAAACTCCTTACTGTTAAACTTTCCGCGAACGACAACTACATGCTGACCCTCCACACGCTACTAAACAATAAATACTTTCATTATAAACCCTTCTCTCTAGAATTTTTCTTCGCTCACAAAGTTTGTTACTTAACTGAAGTATCTCGTATCGACTAAAGTGCCTGAACATAGGATAGTCTGCTCAGGTAGATTGGGTGCAATTATACTCACCAATTTTTGAGTTTAAGCGATGAGGGTTGAACTTTCTTGGATGTTGACTGGAAGTCTAAAGGGATTAGAGCCAAAATGAGTATGAATTATTAATTTGCCAATTACTTCGCCATAAAGATGTTCTACCTCCTCTTCTGATTGCCCTCCTATGAGAGTGAGCTCAAAGCGCTGCACTTGCGGATCACGATATATTTCAAAGTAGTTTTAAAGTGAGAAGGGGCACTTGCCGAAGCTGCAGCCTTTATTAGTTTGCGTAAGAGTAAATTGTTTTGACTGCCACTCGAACTTAAACTGGTGCTTGATCCTGATCTCAAAGCTAAATTTATCCAAAGATCGTCCCTTCTCCTTAATGATAACAAGATCATTGTTTTTTTCTCTGTCATCAGGTTCAGCGAGACGTTCTAACTGCATTGTAAAGCTAGCAAAATAGGAGCGACAATCGTCATAATAGATAAGATGTTTTTCCTCCTTGAGGCGAAGCATAATCAATTTGATTAATCTGATTTTATAATGCCAAAAAATAATAATGACAATGACTATAAGTTTATCTATTTTATAAGCTGCTCTGCGAGTAGTCTTGCATTTATAAGTTGATCGCCAATATTCACCTTTTCACCATATTCATATTTTCTTTGGGATAAGTTTGGTGAACAACAAGTGGAATTAACATTTTAATCCAATTAACAAAAGTAAAAGATCTCCAGTTATTTTTCTTATTGTACTTATCACAATTGTTTTAATGATAATTCTACCAACTAAAAATAAAATATTTTCTCCAAATCACAAAACTAAAAATATATGTTTGTTCTCTTTTATAAATATTTTGGTCATCGAAACTCTTTGTTTGAAATATAACAATATCCAAGATCGATAAATTAATACATTATTACATACTATTAAATTGATAACAGATGGACAACTAATTCAAATCATTTTAGAACTCACAATATTTTTCAGTTATACCTGACTACATACAACAGGATACCGTTGATTAAGAGTCAACGTGCTTCCATGTATTTCAAGGCCAAAATCTTCAACAATCATTGCTGGGCGCAGTCACAACTTCAGCAAAATTAAAAAGTTCCTTAATTTCTCAAAAATCAGGTTTAATAACAAAATGTCAAGAACCAAAGGATAAGGAATATGAATAATTTGTAAAATATATTCCTCCCCAGTTAAACTAAAGTACTGGCAATAGTTAAAGCGATGTTTCCTTTCTTACAAAGACTTGCAAAATTGGAAAAATGCCCTCAGTATTTCAACAAAAATCAGAATATTCCCAGAAGAGTAACTGGCTGAATTAATCAGAACTGCGGTGTACTCTTCAACACGGAAAATAACCAACTTCTACTATTTGCAGAACAAAAAATGGTGAGCTTCAATTTGCAAATGGATACGCTTTTGAGCTCAAGAATATTAATAAAATTAAAGTTGCGTTTGAAGGCTACCAGAAATGCATTTGGTTTACCTATCGCAACTGCTAAGTCGAACTTAAATTTAGAGTATACATCTAAAATGACGTTAAGGATGACATTTATATCCTCTTTTCAAAAATAATCATCTAAAAGCTGCAGCTTCTTCGCGTTCCCATCGATATGAAAACTATTGTTGACCCTGATGCAGATCAATTTATGATGGTCGGATAAATTTATAAGATGAGTCAGGTCATTAAAAAATGGAATAAACGCAAATTAGTGCTTACAGATCGCATTGAGTCCTTTAAAGGTGATAAATGCACATTCTCCATGAGCGGCATTCGATAAATCTGGACAAGATTTGATATCCATAATCAGTGTCTTGTGATTAAAATGAAACACTTTAAGGGAAAGACTGAGCTGGCCATTCCAATAATGAACTATTCGGTCAAGTTGGCAAAACATAACTGGCTTTACCGCATCTACAAATTGGTATCAATCACTATTGCATGATTTCGTAGTTGGTTTATAATATCAGCTTAAAACTCAAATAACATCATTTGAACATATTTGTATTATTTTTAGACTGTTTGTGGATAGAATTAATTAGATTAATAATAGAATATACTGATCACTTATAGGTTTGATTATATTTAGTTTCAGTAGATGCCGAAAAATAAAAAAAGGAGGCATACGGAAAAAGATAGGCCTCTTTCTCTTGCGGCAGGCGCTCGCCTTAACTTTGTAAAAAAAGTTTACTCTGTACTATCAGTCCAGCTTACTGTTACTTTCCTTATGGTGTGTCTCAATTTTAACTTTCCAGATTTTCAGACGTTTCAAATAAATAATTAGTGGAGCTCTTGGGCCAGCTTTGCAGGTGCATTAATTTCTATTGTAGCTTTATGTAAGTTGAATCCATAACTTAGCTTTCGGAAGTGTTTCTCAGATCTTCCCCATTAATTTCATCTTCTTGAGTATTTTTACTCTTTGTGAGTCTTATCTGATTACATATATCTGCATGATGTATACTGCTGACAGTGTACTACTTTCGGCAGCAGCTACGCTTGCCTCCACTTTAGGTCTGACTTATCACGCCATGACAACTAAATAAGATTACACATCCAGTGGTTCAGTAATTATAGGTAGTTCTTTAACGACTTAGGATTTCTTTACTCCGTATTATGTGTTCTATTGAGTGTGCCTCTCATTAATTATTTATTTTTAGATAAAAATTCAGAAATAATGAATTATGCAATGATTATTGCCGGCATCTCAAGCATTTTTATTCTTATTGATACTCAGCGTATCTTAGGAGGTAGTCATAGCTAACTAACTTTGGACAACTATGTTTTGGGCTCAATAATTCTCTACATGGATATCATTTAGCTTTTCCTAAGAATACTGAAAATATTTGGCAAAAAGAAAAAGAAATGAAACTATGATTTGCCAATGATCTCGTCTCCAATTATTATTAAAACTTGACAAAGGAAGAACTAGTTTCCTATATTATTTTTCATATTTGTCGATTATTTATTTGTTTCATAGGGTATATGATCCGATTTTGAGGATTAATACAACAATCAGAAATTAATTCTATTTTTTATTCTCATTTTTAGAAAATATATCAATCATTAAATTCATTACTTTTGGATAAATTTAGCTTTGAGATCAGGAACAAGCACCAGTTTAAGTTTGAGTGGCAGTCAAAACAATTTACTCTTACTCAAGCTAATAAAAGCTGCAGCTTCGGCAAGTGCCCTTTCTCACTTTAAAACTACTTTGAAATATATCGTGATCCGCAAGTGCAGCGCTTTGAGCTCACTCTCATAGGAGGCAATCAGAAGAGGAAATAGAACATCTTTATGGTTAAGTAATTGATAAACTAATAATTCATACTCACTTTAACTGTAATCCCTTTAGACTTCCAGTCAACATCCACGAGAGTTCAAACTAATTATCTCGCTTTTAGCTTTTTTAAATTTATGCCGTTTTGTACGGTCACAATATTGCTAATTTAAATTATAAATAATTTTTTAATTCATATATTATCTTTAATAAATTCTGATGATTAAGAAGAGTGCGACTATTTAATTATTAATAATTTTATTTTTGATTTAATCCATTAAATTATATTCATAAATATATGTATGCCTAAACATTTGAATGTCAATAAGCTTCAATGTGAAAAGTATTATTTAAAGTCAAAGCTAAGTAAAAAAACTTATTAGCAAAGTAGGATAATTTCATAGCCTTCATCATGACAAATACTATCATATCAAAAGCTAAAGAGCGATCTACAAATCGTTATACCTGACTTTTACAACTATCAGCAGCTGAAATAGGAAATTGGCCATCTTATGGATTAGTACAAGGAAGATGAGAAAAAAATTATCGATATTTTGCTCATGGTTGACAAAGTGCTCAACGACATCAGCCAAGAAAAAAACAGGAGAGAAGCACAGCTGCGAGATGAGATGAGAATCATCATCAATTTGGACAGCATTCACGAAGAGGAAGAGGATGATCAACCCCAAGAAGAAGACGGAGCGCAGGTGGAACCAGTAGATGACGAACTACTCTTTGGCGAAGATGAGCTGGATGGGCTGAAGGACGATGAGGCATTGCCTGATGAGGAGGAGCCGAAGAAGAAAGTAGAAGCAGACGAAGACGAAATGATATTTGGGGCCGAGTGAGTGAGTCAACATGGATTGATTAGCCTTAATATAATGGATAAAAGTAGTATATAATCTCCGCGCAGGCGGATTGATCGACTAAAGTAATTAAAGTCCATTCTATTTTTTATAATTAGATAAGCAAATACACAAAACCGTTGGAATATTTGATCGTTAGGATATTGTTTGGATATATATTTCAATATTATTCATTATTTGGTTCTCTGTTTAAAAGATAAAAGGAAGCCAATTTAAAAAAGGCGCCACAAAATAGGCTCTATAAACAATAAAATACATTTATAAGCTCTGCCATGAACAGTTCAAGAAGACCTCATCGAAAAACTAGAAATTAGTGTGATGAATCAGCTTAGAAGAAGAGGAGATCGACTCGCCTCGCAAAAAAATTCAATTTCAACAAAGTATACACTGAAAGTAACCAAATCAAAATAACTATTGAAGATGATGATCTGCAAATTATCAATAAAGAGGTCTATGATAAGGAGCTGAAAAATAGTGAATTTCATTAAGAGCCAAGAGAGAATGATTTGGAAAGACTATACAATGATGAGTCTCCATCTAAAAATAATTAATACATTCCAGACTTTGAGTAGCTGCCCAAACTATTTGATTCATCTGCATTTAATGTTCTAATAAATGAACAGGTACATGATCCTTAACAATAAAGGCCTGACTAAATTGAATCCATTGAATTATTAAAAAGAAAAAATGATTACAATGATGATTCTGAAGATAACTAAGAAAGAATAAAGAAGAAATTGAAATTAAATTCACCAATAAAATAAAGTATGCATGCAAAAGAGGCAGAGGGCGATCCAATCATGATTGGCTCAGCTGATCAGAACTTATTAAAGTCTAATTAAACTGAAAGGAAAAATTAAATTTAAAAGTAAATTCACGAATGTATTAATTAACTACAACTTGTATCAAGCTAAAATACTGCTTTATTAAAAGAGAAAGTCGCAAAATAAATACATTCCCTTTTGGAATATGATCCACTGCCATTATAAGAAATCATTAACTACGATAGTCTTGATATACATGTAGACTAACTGCCTGATGTTCAAGAAAATATCAATTTTTTATCCTGCAAAAAAAAGGAATAGAGCAGCGAGAAGTGCGCCAACTGTCAAAAAAATCGAGAGATACAATCGCAGCTCAATGAATTGTTCAACGAATTATTACTAAAATAGATAGATCTAGATCAGTTATTTCTGGAACAAGAGCTCTTACTGATCCTGTAAAATATAAATCCCTCTCCAAAGAATTCATGGTCCAAAATTTAAAAATTGGTGGATATCAGCGATAATAAATTACTATGTTAACTCATTCTTAAAAAAATTAATCACAATACTCAACAGGATAGTGTGTTTCAGTAATATTTCATTTCCAAGATTGTTAGAATCAACGGTGATTGGTTCGCCATCCTTCAAGTGAACAAATTCATCAATTCAGCAAAAGATCATTACAAGTACCTGGCCGCCAAGTAGCTTCTTTCCGTTTATCGGGAACAGCTAGTTACCTTTTTAATCAGGTGATATGATTTTAGCTT
>Ga0302185_10001467_pt1 | contig 16525 bp, 10 predicted proteins | sample II_Bog_E1_1_FD_200231 | JGI IMG/M metagenome (GOLD analysis project Ga0302185, IMG submission 200231) | Peat permafrost microbial communities from Stordalen Mire near Abisko, Sweden - II_Bog_E1_2 | ecosystem: Environmental > Terrestrial > Soil > Wetlands > Peat | place: Sweden: Abisko... | reverse complement strand
CAATTGATACATGCGTAGGTTTGGCTACCATCTCTTTTTGATACGCCAAGGTCGAGCCAGACAAGCAGCAACAGCGTTGACACCACAACAGCAACCAATTTATTCGCTGGCACTCTTTTTACCTAATTAAGATGATGCCATTCCTCGTGCCATCTCGTTAAAATATAATCTGCCAATGTAAGTTTTTGGTCTTCCGGATGTTGGTTGTTGTATGCCTCGTATTGATACATGGCATTCTCAGATGGCGTCAGGAGTTTCCGCTCACGTATGCCGTTATGGTTGCAGTAATGCGCTACCGGGTTCCAGAGGTGCCTCCAGAATGCATCGGTCAGCCCCCTGGTAAAATAAACCTGCTTAATGGTGGGATGATGACGGAGCAACTGAACGATATTGACATAGTTTATATCATCGAAATTATGCTCTATCGCTTCGTCTGAAAAACCTCCCAGTATCTTGCTATGTTTTATATCCCCCGGCATGGCATCGTCTATTGAACTAATGAGATCTGTAATTGCAATTTGCTTATTATGGCAAAATTGCTTCCACTCGGCGGGAGTTGCATTTATAAGAGATGGCTCATTATACAATCTTGGTAAAACGTCCCAGAAATAGTTATTGGCAGTGCGCCCGTAAAACCACTCAGCAGTATTGCTGTCCGGCCATGCAGGACTGAATGTACCAACTATCAAAGTAACAGGCTCAAAATCAATCCGTTTAAGATCCAGGAAGTCATGAAATTTGTGAAAACAGGCCATTAGTATATTTTGCTGGGTCAAATATATATCCAAAAAGCAAAAAAGTAACTGTTATACCCGGCGCCACCACTATATTACAATGTATCAATGCCTGCAAAAAATAAAAAAAATACTTCTCCTTAATTCTAAAATAAATTATTTACCTGTCGCTTGCAAATAAATAAGCTTCACATTGAAAGAGATCCTATCGGCAGCATGTGTACTGGGGTCTGTTACATCGATGACCTCAGCCATTTGCCCTGCACAGGTCTCCATAGAATGGCTATTGGCAGATGTATAACCCAGGTAAGTGATAAAATTGTATTCCTCTTTCGCCCATAACGAAATATAAGGCCTGCGGCAACTTCCACTTCCGGAGTAAAGCACCCCATTAAAATATTGCTGTATACGGTGCATGTATTTATCTGCTGTAGCCTGATCATCTTTCTTCCTGTAAAAGTACATCAGCTCCCTGTTCAGGGATGGATTGAGCGGATTAGAATGAGTCAGTTCAATGCCCCTGCCTATTGCAGTATCAAGGCCTCTGCTTGCCAGCACTTTCAATTCAAATATATCATTATAATTAAAGGGGCTGTACGCTTGTTGATTTGAATACCCTACGATCAACATGTACATTTCCTGCGGGCTAAGACCCGTATCATCCCCAAGGAACCTTTCAACCAATTTTTGATAATTATACACACTACCGGGGTCGGTAGTGATTAATTTCAGTGAGTCGATATTCGATATGCTTTTATAATCAGCTGCTGCACTCAACTCCCTTACATGCACGCTGCCAAAGTCACGCAACTTATTATCCCTCTCACGTTTTTCAATGATCTTGCATACAGACTCCATATATTTCTTCAGCTCTTCATCATTTGGCACCAGCGCCAATCCCCTGGCAAACATCTCCTTAGCCTCATCTATATACTGAAGTTTTTCAAACAAATATTTACCATAATCTCTGTATACAGCCGCATTGGCAGAATCGGCATTTAAGGCCAACTTATAGAAGTATATCACTTTTTCGTTATCCTGTTTATTAGCCGCTAAATTATCAGCATGCCTAAGGTAAGGCATGGCGCCCTGTGGGTCTTTCCTATGCTCTTTCTGATATTGGTGTTCTTCCTTTGCTATGATCTTCTTCTGTTTTTTTTCCGTCTTATTATTGCTTGCCAAACAATAATTTGCGCCCAAAAAGATCAACAGTATGGCGGGAAAATATTTTTTCATGATCAGGAAATTAAAGTACATTTTCATTTACAACGACAGCTTCGGCTACTTTTCTCCTGACGGACCTTTGCTTGAGACCCGCAGCAATAGCAAGGGTGATAATAGAAAAAATAGCACCCCATGCCCACAACGGGAAAACAGGTGTATCTCCGGATGCATAGCTGTGCAGGCCTTTTGACAAATAATAATTCACCCCAAAAAACGTCATCAGTACGCTGCTGTATCCAAACACAGAACCGATGTTGAATATATACTCACTCTTCATTTTTGACAAAAGACGCAAATGCAATACTATCGTATAAGTGACTACGATAACAAGCGCCCAGGTTTCTTTAGAATCCCATCCCCAATACTTGCCCCATGACTCATTTGCCCAAATGCCCCCTAAAAATGTGCCGATCGTAGCCAGGCAAAGCCCAATAGTAATGTTCATTTCATTGATGTGCGTAAGTTCCCTGGTTATAGAATCGAGTCGCTGATGGTTTTTGCTATTCTTAAACAAATAGATAAACAAATTGATAAGGCCAAGAACAAAACCCAGCCCTAAAAAACCATAACTGATGGTGAGCGTAGCCACATGTATGATGAGCCAATAAGATTTAAGCACCGGTTGCAAATTTGTAAGCTGCGGGTCATAATCACTGTGGCTGGCGGTCATGAGAATAAAGAATGCCAATAATGTGGTGGCCGCCAATGTGATCTTTGAATTGCGCACAAAACAAAAACCAGCCAGCAACCCACCCCAGGCTATCAACAATAAGGCTTCGTAACCGGTACTCCACGGCGCGTGCCCTGTCAAATACCACCTGAGTATCATACCATAAGTATGATAGAGAAAGCATGCAGCCAACAGTGCAATAGATATATTAAGCAGTGCCCGGATCACCCTATTTTTCTTTGTGCTGAGTATATCAATAAAAGAGAGCACCAATAGTATCATGGCCAGCATGCTATACCAATCTCTAAGCCTTACAAATATCTTTGAGTCGTTGTAGAGTATCTCATAGTCCACCATTTTTTTGGTTGGCAATGCGTCTGCAACATAACTTTGGCGCTGGATACTTTCAATGTAGCCCAATATTTTATCGGCCCTCGAGTAATCACCGGACTTTGTAGCTTTATAAACCTCCTGGAAATACAGGCTCATAATGCTAAACTCGTTAAACACATTCAGCTGCAGGTCATCATTCAATATCCTTATGCCGCCTGTCATCGGGATGCGTGCAAGCGAATCATCCCAACTGATCCATGAGCTATTCGCAGCCCCTTGCTGTGCTGGAAATATCTTAAGCATACTGCCATTAAAGGTCATCATACAGATATTGGCCCGCTCATCTACTTTTATGATCTCTTTATCAAAAGCATTTTGTTCAGCTTGTTTCTTCCTGAATGAATTTTCGGCAAAATCCCTCAGCTTATAATTTGATTTATCATCAAAAAAATCATTGAAAGAAGCATATTTACCTTCGATCCCAAGTATATCCGCCACTGATTTTTCGCGGATATAAATGAGTTTCTGTTTTTTCCAGAATTCTACATTCAATGGCATATCCATAAATACCTGCATGGCATCCATCTTCCCCACCCCATCAATATCAAACACGTCTTTCCTGGATATCTTGTGCATCACATCAAAAGCCAGTGTCTGGACAGGTTCAAAACGCCCGTCCATAGTCTGGGCAACCAAATGCCCGAACTTATCTGCATGTTCTACCTTAACATGATTTAAATTTTCAGTCTGCGCATAACAGGAATAACCCAAACCAAAGAAGACAGCGAAAACCGCAATTACTGATTTCCTTTTTTCACGGATGCTCCTGATCGACCTCCGTAACGTATGATACCTGGAATGCTTGCTCAATAATGTAAACAAAAACCCGAGCGCGAGCAACAGGTAACCGGTATAAGAAATCCAGGTGCCGTAAAAATCATGGTTCACAGACAAAAGCGTCCCGTTCTCATCAGGATCATATGAAGTTTGAAAAAACCTATAGCCGTTATAATCCAATACATTATTCATGAAAATCTTATGTTTTTCATTTACATTGTTCTTACTGTCGATCAATACCACCTCACTGGTAAACGATGACGGGCTCATTGACCCCGGATATCTGTCCAGGACAAACCTGTCCAGATGTATTGAGAAAGGCAACTCAATTTCTTTGGCGCCATAGGTCATTTTTATCGAATAGCCATCCAGGTCCACATCCTGGTAATCAGGCATATACCCGTTGCCACCCATTACCCGGACTTCATGTTTCTTACCATTCATTGTAACATCCAGCAGCAGAGCATCGGGGCTTTCACCATTACCTGCTATTAATTGCTTTGTAGCATTACCATAAGCTTTCTTAAATACAAATACCCCATCATTTGTATTATACAGGCAGCGCTCTTTAAACTCTTTGGGGGTATTATGCAAAATAGTATCAATGGTCATTGCCGGCATGGCTGTACGATTAATATCAAAGGGAGATGTGATCATCAACCGGCCTTTATTTCCGGTTATTTTAATGGCATCTGCACGTTCATCATTGTTATAAGCAATAGCGAAATTCCCGAATTGTCTTACTTCGCCATCTGCCAGATAAATCGTTTCTCTTCCGTTTGAACCCGGTATTACGATAGCGAGCATTGATTTTCCACCTGCAACGTTTTCGATTATGGTGTCGGTAGCTTTCCTGATAATACCGCGGTAATCAATATCAATCGGGCCTTTATCTTCGCTGTTTATACGGAAGTGAAATGAGTTTTGGGTAAGCAAACTCAGCCTTACCGGCATATCATAAGTATACTTCTTATTCTTCCCATCGATCATTACCTGCAAATAAGGTTCTGAGCTATAAATAGTGTTTGCGGATTCACCTTTACGTATGTGCATTGTGCCATTGAAACCGGTGTATCGTGTCACTGCCGCACCGATAATAACTATTACAAATGCAAAATGAAATACAAACGATGCCAGTTTCTTCCTGTCCAGCATGTCATACTTTTTTACGCTGCCGATGAAATTAATCACCAGCAAAACCAGCAGAAATTCAAACCACTTCGCATTATAGATCAACAACTTTGCAGTCTCTGTATCATATTTCTCCTCAACAAAGGTTGCAGACCCTATGGCAACCGCAAGAACCAGCAATAAAAGCATCGTGGTCCTCGGGGAAAAAATTATATCTACTATTTTCTTCATTATGTGTTTGTTTTTAAATTTTATACTCCTACTATTTGCGATAAACCGTAGTAATCTTTAATAATATCCTGCAATTCCGAAGGTTTCAGAATCGCAATTCTCCTTGTTCGCTTCTCAATGATGTTTTCCTTTTGAAAATCAGATAGCTGGCGTGAAACCTGTTCCGTTGTCGTGCAGGCAAGGCTGGCTATATCATCCCGGTTAAAGCATTCAAGCAACTCATCACTACTATTTAACCCGAAATTGCGGTATAAATAAAACAACACACTAGCTACTTTTTCACGTAAATTCATTTGTGATAGATTCATCAACCTCTGTGTAGACTCACTATGCACATTGGAATAATACAACATAAGGTCATACAATAATTTCTGATTGATGCCATACATTTTATCAAGCACCTCGTTGTTAAAAAAACAAATTGTAGAATCTATCTTTGCATCTGCTCCTGAAGAATATATGTTGCTAAAGCCGACATGCCCGAATACCTGGCCATCATTTGCGAAATGAATGATCTCAGTATCATTATGCGGCCTCAAAACGAATTCTCTTATCATGCCATTCTGAACAAAAAACAAACCCGCTATAGGTGACCCTACAACAAAAACAGAATAATCTTTTTTGTATATGGCCTGGTACTTTGCCTGCTCAATAAATTCATCCCAAGCGGGAACAGAATTCTTCTTTATAAGGCAAGAAATGTTAGGGCAATCTTTGCAACTGATCTTTTTCAATAAAACGATATTTAATAAAAAACAAAGGCTTCTAACATATAGTCTTGGCAATCGATCAAGAACATACCAATACTAAAAATCATACTACAAATTTATTAGCATCTCATACATGCATGAATGAGCAGAGTCATACCAATTTATGATAGTAGTCATGCCTTGAGGTTACGGGCATTTATCGAATAATTGGCAGATGAAATTGCACTATTTCAACTGAAATGCTTTACTGCATTGACATGCAGGAGAATGATGTAATTGACAACGGGTTGCATTTCCAATGTTGCAACCCGTTCACCTGATTCGCCATATTACGATCCCGCCCACATATCCGGCCTATTTTTTTAAAGGAGTTGCTGAAATTCTTTCGTATTTCCTTTCCGCATGGCAGCCAGGTGCGCAGGAGCCTCCATTTTCCAAGGTCTGGTATTTCAATGGCATCTCCCAGCCACCAAATTGTGCTTTATCATTAATCAGGTGATCATTGGGCGACCCGTGAGGATTATGACAAATAGTACAATTTCTACCTTTGGGACCATTAACATGAACAAAATGGAGGTTCTTATCACCATTTCTGAATTCGGTAGCTGTAGTTGTAACTGCTTTTTCCAGGAGGTCACTTTTATGGCAACTAAAACAGAGTGCAAAGTTTTCTTTATTACCAACCGAATATGAGCCGGAGGGGAATGTTTTTGACAGCAAATTCGGATTATCAGAAGTGTGGGGATCATGGCATCCTATGCAGCCCACTTTCTCAATAGCGCCATGCACTGATTTGCTCTTATCCAGTATCTGTTTAATATTATCGATCTTTTTCGTCCCGGCAGTAAAGGTCTTATTATGACAACTGAGACAGAGGGTTTTGGTATCTGAGATCAGGAATTTCTTTTGAGCTGAAGCATGCGGAGAATGGCAATTAAGACAAGATCTTTGATCAGTGACCGCGCCGTGCACGGTTGTGGCTTTATCTATTCGTTTCTGCATATCATCGTGGCAATAAACGCATAAATTTTGCGTGGTCATATTGAGCAGCTTTTCTTCTGTTGAGCTATGCTGGGCATGACAATTCAAACAGTTATTCTGAAACGGAGGGTGAACATTATCCATTTTTATTTCCTCTGCCTGCTTCTTGTGGCATTTTATGCATAATGCGGGAGGTTCAGCAATTAATAACTTGCCGAAATCAGACTGGTGAGGGTCATGGCATTTTGCACATTGCCCTTGTTTTACAGGCTCATGTACCACCTTTTTTTGTGCAGATTCCAGTTTGTGACATTGAAAACATACTTCTGATGGTGGGTCCTTTTTCAAAAGGTTATCATAGGGAGAGCTGTGGGGCATATGGCATTCCAGGCAATTCCCTTTCTGTACCGGAGGATGTACGTTTGCCATAGTATTATTTTCGTCATGGCATTTGTAGCATAGCCCCGGTATCTCCTTAGTTAAAGTAAACCCCTTCACATCCTTAACCGGATGTTGCTGCCCTGTGCTCTGATGACATTTGTCACAGCCACTCTTAACCGGGTGGTGCACAACCTCAGGCTTGAGCAAATTTCCATGGCAGGCAATGTCTGCACACCCCGGCTTAGTGGAATCAACCTGCCCCGAAGCGCTAAAAAAAAGCATCAATAGTATAGCGAATACCGGAATTATTTTTTTACACATAACCTAATATTTAAACTTTTTAACAATTTGCGCCGTAGCGCCAATGAATGATGTCCTCTGGTTATCTAAGTATACACGATCATACATATCAACACTACCGGATATAAACAATCCATGAAAATATGTGGTCACCTTACACCTTGCGGTAAACAGGTCCAGATTAATAGCTTCCCCTCTCTGGTATTGATACCCGGTTGTAAAGTCGAGTTTTGTCTTTGCAGAAAACGCATAGGCAAGCATCACATTTACATCTTTATATATCCTGTCTTCCTGCTCGGTGGGGATATGATATTCCCGCCAGTTTGCAAATACTGAATACATAATGTTCTTCTTCAAATTGCCCTGTAATGTCAGGAAATACCTTGTCATAGTATAGGGTGTTATTGTACTCTCGTAGTTATCATATTCTACACCAGCACTCGCGATCTTGTATTCAATACGGGCGCCATAAAGATCGTCAGTCAGGTAATCCAGGATCAATGCCTCTGTATTCTTAACATTTGCATAGTTGGACTTCGTCTCCCTGAAATAAATAGAGATCAAACGGTTGAACAATGAAATATTTGCCGAAATGTTTTGAAGATTAACATCATATTGATAAGAGCCTGGTTGGGTAGCTGTATAGTATAAATAAACGCTTGTGTTATCAGCAATTTGCCCGCCCGGCACACGCTGGATTTCATAATAGCTTCCCCAGCGTATAAGCCGGTAATCAAACCCATTCTGATAGATTATCGTACCCGTTACATCTTTCACTACAATACTTGATGAATCAATGTAGGGCGATTTGATCATGATCACTTTGCTCCCTGAAAATGTATATTGTTCGTTCTCTATATACAGCAGCACATCCTGGCTTGTCCGGTTCTCATGCATCCAGCTATAGCTATAGCCAAGGGTCAACAACCCGTTAGTTGGTATCTTTTTAGTATAAACTATATTGATCCCTATCTTGTCATTGATCTCATGGTAAGACGTTTCCAGCGCATTGTTGTATTCATATATCAAATCTGTGTGCAAGCTTTGAAATAGTTGGTGCCCCAGATCACTGGAGAACGAATTCAGGCTCAGTTGCTCCGGCCCCTGGTTTAAGTAATAGTAGCTGTAATTATTATTCCACGTCAGGTGATACGGCAATGTATAAAATAAGCATTCTGATGCCCTGAACATTTTAAAACTATCTGCACCAACCTGGTTTGTAGCGGAAATATTTGAATTGGCATGTGAAAGTTTTGATGAATCAAAAAAATAATTGTCGGTTAACTGTACATTATCCGAAATGTTTCTCACCGCATTTATGCCATACTCCTGTGTCTCAAAATCATGATGTGTATAGACAAGATCATTTCTGTCTCTTGTCCCGAAGGATCTGGATACCCTGCCCTCAAGGTTTTCCTGGTTGTAATGATAATTCTGATTAGTTTGTATTTCCTTCGTATCCCACTCAGTATTATTGTAAGCAAGTGTAAAAGGGGCGAACTTATTTGTTATGGTAAGTGTGCCTCCATAGCTTTTACTGTTGGTGCGTATATCTGTTAAATTTTCCCTGTTGTCATAACTATCATCAAAATTGATATAGGTGGTTAGCGAAAACGCTTTCCTTGGAAAGAATGTGGCGCTGATGTGCAACCTTTCCATATTCACCATATCATAATGGCTTTGATAAATAAGGTATAGATCCTGCCTTGATTCAGGAAAATAACCTCCTTCAATGTTTAGTGCTAAAAAATTAGGGTGCCATATATAGCTGCTCGATTTCAAATATATCCCTCCGTAGTAATTTGAAGCAACATCTGCATTATTGATACCGTATGAATTTGTAGACCCTAATCCGTAAAGGCCCCCAACTTTTACTTCACCGGATAACGCAGTAATATTCCATAACCCGAGTGATAAAATACTATTTTGCGAATAGCTATTTACAGGAAGTGAAAAAATAATAATTGCTAAACAAACGTTATAAAAACGCATTTCTAAACCAATTTAACTTCAAAAAAATGTCTCGTCACTTTACATAAATATCAACTCTTTTGTAATCCTTGTTTTTCTCACCCCCGTCCTGCACATTATCTTTTTGAGATGGGCTTTCATATCCTTTACCCTCTATACGCGCGCTATTGACACCTTTCAAAACAAGGTAATTGATCACCGCATTCACCCTGTCCTGTGCAAGTATTTTTTTGTTAGCTGCAATACCGTTCGCATCCGGATAGCCGATCACATCTACCATAAACGAGCGATTAGTGATCAGGTAAGCAGCAACCTTACTCAGTTCTGTTTTGCCTGCGGAACTAATGGCAGATGTTCCATACTCAAAATAAACAGTAGAAATCAATTCTAAATTCGCTTCATTATCACTCTTGATTTTGAACACATAATTACCCGGTTTATTTGGCACATGCATATAAGTAATATGGCCATCAACCTCCTCCTTATTTACTATCTCAATCAACTCCATATTCTCATTGAGGTATATGATCTGCGAAACGACACTCTTATTCTTCGGAGGTAATTTGATATGATAAGCAGGCGGATAATTATCTAATAAGAAATCTCCTCTTGCGTCTACCTTGCCTGTGCCCAGCAACCTGCCAGTATCATTTAAGACCCATACCACCACCCCACTGTAATAGGGTGATATCTGCTCCGCAAGTTTCCTCAATGATTTCCCATATACTTTAATTCCTTTTGAGGTGTCTATATTATTCTTTACATCAGCTTCTGCATTATTGAGCACCGGATTGGCAGAATCAATATCCGGCAGATTTTTCACAATGATCCTGCTCTTAGGGCTGACAGTGACTGGAGTAGTATTTCCGCTCATCGCATTCATTGCTGACGCATTGGAATCCGCAACCCGGGCTGTATGCAGCACCTCTTCAGTACTTATATTCCCGGGTATTGTTTTCACAATGATCTTGCTTTTATTTAGTACAACATCAGGCCCCTTCTTATCTTGAATTGTATCAATATCTGTTTTACCAGCTAGTATTTCCTCGGTACTCACGCTATCAGGTATCATTTTTGCCACAATTTTCCCTTTCCCACCTGAAGTGTCTGCAATATTGACATTGGCCAATACTTTATTATCAGGGTTAGTATTTATGCCTGGATTCCCTACCTGGATTTTGGGTGAGTCGGAAGGCAATTTAATGTCCTGTTTTGTAGTATCTCTTAAGCTTGACACATGGTTTACTTCTGTTTGATGCTCGATCTTTGGAATGGACTTATGAACGGTCTCGTAAGCTGCTTTATCAAAAACATATTTACCTTTCTTGTTCATTTCTATGACATAAACAACCTCATTTTTAGCATTGACAATATTAACCTTGCAGCAAGGGGTTTCATTTTTAAATTTGAATGTATAATTCAGGTTAGGATGTAAATTCAATAACGTGAACCACCCTTCGTTATCGGTTTGTGTAGTTGAAACGACCTCCCCATCATCATTGAGGATATAGATCTCCTTTCCAAACCCTACATCCCCGGGCACTTTACTGAAAATCTGCGCCCTCATATGCCGGGGATCAAATTCATCGGTTAAGCCCAGGCCTTTAAAGTTTTTAGTGATGCTTTCCTTTATCATAAACCGGTTGTTCCCGCCATGCGGATTATGGCACATCGTGCATTCTGCATCTTCAATATCCCTATGAAATCTGTTTCTGAATATGGTAGTGGCATTGTGGCAATAAGTGCATACTTGCTGCCCTGGCCTTGCAAGTAATTTAGGGTATGACGACACATGCTGGTTATGGCATTTCAGGCAATTGCCGGATGCAACCGGGCCATGCACATAAGCATATGTCTCGATAAAGTTTTTATGGCATTGAAAGCAAAGACCCGGCAAAGGCATCCTGAGATGCTTTTCCGGGGTATGGCATTTTTCGCACTTCTTTTCTTTATAAGGGATATGAACAAACAGGTCAGGCCTGTTCCTCTTCAAAACTTCATCTCTCTTTGCAATAGCGTCTTTATTAATAGAATCCCTTACCAGGTCATTACTAAAGAACTTCATCTCGTCTACGCCATCAAAGAAAAAGGTTAAGGTCTTATGTGTTTGCTCCACTGAACATCCCCAGAAAAAAATAATTACAGCAATGCATGTATAATATACTATGTTACTATTTTTTCTGTTTTGCATGTTTAATCAATCAACTGTATCATTTAGCCGAAACTGCTGCATAAATATTAATTTTATCCGGGCCGTATTGATTGGATACGATCACTAAATATTTTATGTCATAGGCAGGGTCAACATACTTACTGAAATACTTCGCATTGTCATAATCAACTATCACCTTGGCAGGGAGCCACATGTCGCCCGGGCCTTTGTATGCACCACCGAAAAACATTAACAACTGGGCATTTTTATTGAAGATCTGCACATTTTCAAATCCCGCATCCACTACATAAAGATTTGATTCCCGGTCGCATGAAATCCCTTTAGGCCTGACAAACTGCCCGATACCAGTGCCATAACTACCAACAGAGCTTAAATAATTCCCGTCAAGATCGTAGATCTTAATTTTAAAATCCCCGAAATCCGTGACGTATACTTTTTGATCGCTTACAAAAACATTGAATGGAGAATATAAAAAACCATCATCGCCTACGCCATACTGCTGTGCAAAATGGCTAATCAGTTTACGGGAATATTTATCATACACATTGAGGCAGTGATTGTCAGGATTTGTGATCCATATCTTGTCATTCTCGACTACTACGTCCGTAGGTTTAAAAACGCCGGTGTCTTTTATCTTAGCCACATAATTGTCTGCACTATCAAAAACTACTACATCCTGCCTCATAGGATCGGCTACATACAGATAATCATTCTTATCTACATAGCAATTAAGCGGCGACTTAAATTGGCCTTGTCCGCCGGGAACAAAATTTGTAAACCTTTTCCTATCAAAATCAATGATCTCCAGTCCCGCGATGCCGGGATCACATATATACAACTTGCCATTACGAAAAGACATACCATAGGGCTTACTTAAGTTATACACCTGCTGTGGGCCGGAAATAAATGAAGAGAACTTAGACCGCTTGCCCAAAAAAGCCGAATTACTTATGCTGGTGAGATATTGTATATGAGCGGTATCAGGTGCCCCGGGGTAAAAGATGGACTCTTTCTTAGTGTCCCTTTTATGCTTTTGAGAGATCTTAGCTGAACATGAAAATGAGAAAATACCACAAATCAGTATTAAAATGAATAGTCTAATTATTTTCATAATTGCTTCCGTTTTTTGAGTCTTGACAGTAAATAAAATATCTCCTTTTGTTTTTTATCAAACCTGGTCTTGTAGTAATTGCCAAACCTATTTTAGTTTGAAATCTAACTATTTGAGGACGTAAAATTATCTCCAACCACAGTTGCTTCTTATGACATTAATCATATAAAAGCATGACATTCTTCATATAATTACAGAAACTTACTTTATAAAATTGCACATTGAAATAACCCTTTTTGAAACAACGGGAACAACAGGTTTAAGTAAGACCAATAGCCATATTCGAAGGTTTCCAACATAAAACAGTTAAAATAAAAGCAATGAAAAAAACGATATTCGCAATAGCAGCAGCAGCAATTATCCCTATATGCCACGCAAAAAAATTACCCGATGCAAAAGGCAAGATCAACCATAAAGTAGTTGTAGCAGAAGTACTACAAACTACTTCATACACCTACCTGCATGTAAAAGAAAACGATAGCCTGAAATGGCTTGCCATACCATCTATGCCCGCAAAGGCCGGCGACACATATTATTACCTCGATGGCCTGCAAATGCTAAAATTTGAAAGCAAAGAACTGCACAGGACATTTGATGAAGTATTTTTTCTGGGTGGTGTAAGTACAGAACCCATCACGGGCAATAAACCAAACCCGGCTACGATGCCAGGGCATAATGGCGCAGCACAGCCCTACACAAGAAAACCTACTCCGGAGCTGAAAAAAAATATAACTATAGAAACACCAAAGGATGGCATCACAATTGCCGAGTTGCTTTCCCACAAAGAATCTTACGCTGGTAAAACAGTGAAAATAAAAGGGGAAGTAACGAAATTCAGCGCTGAGATCATGAACAAAAACTGGGTACATATCCAGGACGGCACTGAAAACAATGGCAAATTTGACTTGACCATAACAACATCAATTGATACAAAAGTAGGAGAAGTAATATGCATGGAAGGAAAGATAACCTTAAACAAAGATTTTGGGTATGGTTATTTCTTCGATGTAATGATGGAAGATGCAGTGAAAAAATAAAAAAGCAATTTTAAATACCCCCGCTACAACTGTAGCTGGGGTATTTTTTTTGCACGGGTTATAATCATATTGCCCGTTAGACATCTCTGAGGACGTTTCCAGCATAACAAAGTAATGCGCTATACCCCCCAACAAAGCCCTGGCAGCGTAATGCATTTCTCAATATAAAAAAGCTGACCATAAAATCAACTTTGACTTTATGGTCAGCCACTAATTACTTTCCACTCAAAATTACTTCTTGAGTGTCCTTAAATAGTTTACCACATTCCAGATGTCGTTGGGATCAGACATCTTTTTCTTGAAGCTCGGCATATCATCTCTTCCCTCAGATATCTTGTAGAAAATTGAGCCATCGGATTGAGACTGAAACGCGGCTTTTGAAAAGTCACCCGGTTCTGTCTTTAGTTCAGACGCTTTAGTCCCGTCACCAAGACCCGTTTTACCATGACAAGATTGGCAATGTTTTGCAAACAATGCTTTACCCGCAGCAACTGACTCAGCGTTTGTCTTTACAGCGTTTGGAGTTGATGCTTCCTTGGCAGGTGCATTCCATGGTTTTTTGTCTGGCATAAAAGCAAAACACATAACTGAAACGCCAACCACTGCAGTCATTAAAATTGTCTTTTTCATCTTTTTTTGTTTTGGTTAAAAATTAAAATTTACTGTTACTTTTATTTAGATTGAATAGTTTATGCAGGGATCCTTGTGCAACTTTCCCGGGCGTTCATATCCGGTCATACACTAAATTTTCGGTTCAGGTCATCTTGAAAAATCAATTGATCCTTTTAATTCGCAAAGATACCTGCACCACATAAAATACTGCCTGATAACAGACAGATTTTCAAATGATTACAGTCATATTCTCAGGTACCAACACTACCGGAAAAAGGTGTTGGTCAATCTTGATATATCTGTTGTAAAGCCCCACGTCCCCACAGCACTGTAACATCTGACTCACAAAACAAGCCCCGCTTTCGCGGGACTTGTTTTGAAATTGATCAACCCTTTAAACTTACTTCTCTATCACCACTTTGAAGGTTTGCAACTCGCCCCTGCCATCTCTCAACATAACGAGATACATACCAACAGAAGCATTCAGGATATTTAATTCACCCTTACCTCCGCTAAACTGGATAGTCCCGGTTTGTACTGAGACTCCTGCATAGTTAACGACAGTAACACTCATTTGTTTGTCATCAGCAACACTTTGCTGAATTGTTACATTGCCGCTGCTTGGATTTGGAAACAAACTGTATTTCTGTTCTGCAACAGTTCCGTTTGATCCGCCGGGGTTACCCCACCTATGACCACAAGCTGATACATCGAATGCCTGAGTTGCTGCGCAACCATTTGCAACAGTATAGATAATTGTGTCCATACCAACTGCAACCGGTGTTACTACACCTGTAGAACCAATGGTAGAGATCAAAGCATTGCTTGTGCTCCATATGCCACCTGCTGAAGTATCAGCAAGTGTGGTTACGGTATCAATGCATGCAGAGAAATCTCCGGTGATTGGGGCGGGTGAAGCTCCTATCGTAACCGTATATGTTTGCACCACACAGCCAGACTCGGTGTATGTAAGCACCGCTGTTCCGGCAGCCACTCCAAAAACCAGCTCATAGGGCGCACTCCATGTAGATATTGCAACATTTGCTGAACCTGTAGTCACAGACCATGACCCGCCAATCGTTCCATCTGAAACTATAATGCTATTGTTTGTGCATAGTGTAGTTGATCCTAGAATCGGTCCGGGCGTAGTTCCTATTGAAATAGACGATGTAACATAACAACCCGTAGCAGGCATCAAATAAGTGACTACAGGAGAACCTACGGCTACCGGGGTAAGCGTTGTTGGAGAACCTGTAGATCCTATTGTAGCAAGCGTAATATCACTGCTGGTCCATAAGCCTCCGGCAGTCGCATCGCTTAATAAGAGTGTTGATCCCATACACACTTTGCCGCCCGCAGCTGCAACGATCGCAGCTACAGTAGGCTGTACTGACACTACATATGTAGCTGAGCAGCCGGTAGAAGTTACAGTATATGTCACGGTATCAAGGCCAGGGGCAGCGCCTGTTACATAGCCATCAAGAACATCACCTAATGCAACTGTTGCATTAGCATTCGAAGCTATCCATGTACCACCTCCGGTCGCTTCATATAAGGTATCCACAATCCCCTTACAAACAAGGGTATTGCCGGTTATTGCTGATGGGGACGCGCTAATGTTTACAGTATCCTCTCTAAAGCACCCGCCTGCATAATAAGTAATGATCGGGAAGCCCGCGCTTACTCCGGTCACAGCGCCTGTTGCTGAATTTACGGTTGCCTGCGCAATATTACCACTTGACCATGTACCACCACTCGGGGTTCCGGTCAATGTCATTGTCCCGTTCGCACAAAGTGGGGTTGCACTTGACGAAAGCACTATTGTATTGGGATTCACGGTTATGATCACAGTGGCCGGGCATCCCAGGTAAGTATAAGATATTGTTACGGTTCCCGATGTGGTAGAACTGCCGGTTATAATGCCGGAGCTTACAGAGGCCACGGTGCTGCTGGCTTTCCAGCTTCCTCCGTAAGTAACATCCGATAACTGTATGGTATCAGCCTGGCATACTGACCCCGCACCTGTTATTGCTGCCGGGTAGGTAGCATTTACTGTTACTGTAGCAATGGCGTAGCAACCTGTTGAATT
>Ga0302185_10001456_pt1 | contig 16606 bp, 12 predicted proteins | sample II_Bog_E1_1_FD_200231 | JGI IMG/M metagenome (GOLD analysis project Ga0302185, IMG submission 200231) | Peat permafrost microbial communities from Stordalen Mire near Abisko, Sweden - II_Bog_E1_2 | ecosystem: Environmental > Terrestrial > Soil > Wetlands > Peat | place: Sweden: Abisko... | reverse complement strand
AAAATTGCTGATTTTCTCATTTAGATACGTAAATTGTAAAAGTTTTTCCGAAATTAGTCGCAAATTTTAAATTCGGCAAAGTTTTAGCTTATTTATTTTAAAAACAAGTACTTATGAAAAAAATATTGGCAGCCATTGCCTGTTTATGCCTTACCGTTATCGTTAACGCGCAGGAACTTCCGGATACCGAAATAAAAGACGTGAATTCAGGCAAAAAAATAGCTTTTAATGAAACCCTCGAAAAAGGAAAAGTTACCGTTATCAGCTTCTGGGCTACATGGTGTGTACCGTGCAAAAAAGAGATAAAAAATATCTCCCTGAAATTACCCGCATGGAAAAAAGAAGCTGACTTCAATTATATGACCATATCCATTGACGAAGCCCGTGCTGAAGGCCTTGTCCGCACATATGCGCTATCGCAGGGCTGGACTTTTCCTTTTTATATTGACGCCAATTCCGACCTGAAACGTTCCCTCAGTTTTCAGAATGTCCCTTACACCCTGATCATTGATAAAAATGGCAAAGTCGCGTTTTCACATACCGGCTACGAAGAAGGCGGGGAAGCCGAGGTGTTCGCAAAAATAAAAGAGCTTGTTGCGGCTAAGTAATTATGTACTAAACATGCAGGTTTTCAAGTATTGTTTCTGCTGAACGTTTATAATTATAAAGATCAAATACACCGCCCGGATTGTTATGCATCATCGTTGTATTGCTGCTTTGCGCATTTGCGTTTAATATGGCAACTATACTCTTCAGGTCGTTAGGGTCACAAAAAGCAGCGTAATTGCCGTAGAGTTCCTGGTAAACAGGAATATCCGAGCAAATGATGCGGCAATCATTATAAAGGCCTTCAAGAAGTGGAATGCCAAAACCTTCATACAGTGATAAAGAAACAACCACTTCAGCCCTCTGGTACATACTGATCAATTCGTCTTCAGAAAGTGTGGGGTATATCTTTATATTGCTGTTGAGCAGCGCCTGTTCATTAATACTGCTTTCACTGAATACTTTGTTTTTATCCCCTATGATCACTAATTGATATTGGTCTTTTATATCACTATCCAAAAAAGCGGCAATAAGGTGCTGATGATTTTTCCTCCTGTTAAACGTCCCCACTGATAAAATGATCTTTTCCTTTGCAGGCTTCTTTTCAGATGCAGCGTCCAGCATAGCTTGCGAAATACCATTATAAGTTATGGATATTTTGGAGGAAGGAACGTCGTAACATTTTATTATTTCATCTTTGATTGTCTGGCTAACAGTAAAAATATGCCGGGACCCATAAGCCAGCCTGGGGATCAAAATATTATACCATGCCGAAAACGCCTTTGAATTCCATTCCGGGTGATGATAAAATGCGAGGTCGTGTATCGTAACATAATTATTGCTATACAGCAACGGTGCAGTGTTGGCAAGGTTTATTAAAGGCGCATGCCCTTGTTTTGCCATAAATAATGGCAGGTCAACCTGCTCCCATAAATGCCCTTTATTAAACCCTGTTATTTTTACCTCCAGTTCATTGGCGAGGTCTTTGTATAAAATATTATGTGGCGCAATGAAAATAACATTTTGGTATAATTTTTTTATTTGCCTGCTGCATTCAATTCCATACCTTTGTACCCCGGAAATGGCCTGGGTAAGAAACCGTGCGTTTACAAATATTTTCATTTAAACCTGTAGATAAAAATTTACTCTAAAACTGCAAAGTATCAACAAAATCCACAACGTGCAAAATATCACCAGATTATATGCATTAAGCAAACGAAACGTAATATTAAGGTATAAAAACTCGTTAGTCGGCTTTTTTTGGGGATTTTTCAAACCGCTTTTATATTTACTTATATTCATCGTAATATTTAAACAAAATTCGGGTATTCACGATTATGTTTTATTTGTTACCTCCGGCTTGATATTGTGGTTTTTCTTTTCCAATGTTACAGGTCAATCGGTGGGTAGTATCGTTTCTTCATCAGGCTTGCTGAAATCACTTAATATACCGGCTTACTACTTTCCGTTATCTGAAACCATAGGTGAATTATTCAACCTGCTGCTTACCCTTGTTGTGTTTTTTATAATTATGAAATGGTTCGGCCTGGTATATGGCCTGAAATTGCTACTGATTTTTCCATGCATTTTTTTGTTTGCTGTTTTCGCTCTTGGGCTCAATTTATTCTTATGTTCCCTGAATGTATTCTTCCGGGATATTGGTATTATATGGGGCACAATACAACCGGCACTTTTTTTCCTTACGCCTATTGCCTACCCTGAAAAAAATATAGACCCTAAGTACTCCCTGTTCATTAAGTGCAACCCTATTTATTATTTTTTAAAACTTGGGCGTAGTATTTTTTATGATCCTGCCGCCCCTTCATTGCATCAATGGACCAGTTGTTTAATAATAGCTATAGCGATGTATATTATAGGTCATTTTGTATTCAACAGGTTAAAAAATCAATTTATTTCCGCTATTTAATTTGTAAGATGAGTTCTGATACGATCATAAATGTTGAAGATGTACATGTGAGCTTCTGGCAAAACAATGTAGGCGTGTATTCTATCAAAGACCTCATTATTCACCGCAAAAGCCCGTTTACCAGCAAAACCATTCTCAACAATATATCAGTTGAAGTAAAAAGAGGAGAAAGCCTGGGGATTGTGGGTAGAAATGGTTCAGGCAAGAGTACCCTGTTACGTACTATCGCAGGCATTATAAAACCCGATAAAGGCAAGGTAACTGTAAATGGTACTTTTGCACCTATACTTGCCATAGGCGCCGGGTTGGAACCCGAACTTACAGGCTACGAAAATATCTCCATGTTGCTGGCATTATACGGCACTCAAAGAAAGAACACAAATGCAATTGCTAATATCCAGGAATTTTCAGAACTCGATGATGAAGTGCTTAGAATGCCTGTAAAACAATTTTCATCGGGGATGGTCGCACGATTGGCTTTTTCTATATCTTTGGCTAATGACTCAGATATACTTATTATAGATGAAGTATTGGCTGTTGGCGATCAGGGATTTCAGGCAAAGTGCATGGAAAAAATTTACAGTATAAAAGACCAGGGAAAAACAATACTTTTTGTATCTCATTTTCCGGATGATGTAGCAAAAATATGCAACAAAGCTATATTACTGGAGCATGGAGAAATGATACATAGCGGTAACTCTATTGACATATGCAACAATTACAGACAACTGTTTTAAACGAAATACAACCCGGATCTAATCCCATTTTCATTGTCTCCCCAAATAAAAACGATGGAGATGAACTCGCTATATTGCTCTCTTATTACCTTGAAGTTACCGGCTCTAACATGCCCCCCTATCAAAATGTTAAGCGCAACCGGAATTATTTTTCTTCACCAGAGACCCAGGAATTATTTAATCTTACTGAAAATAATAAATTCCGCAATGTAAAAGATGACAAAGACAAAATAGATTTTATTTTCAGTAAAGATTTTGATAATGGTATTTTATGGGGGCTGCAAAGCAGTTACCAGTCTTTTTTTCAACTTGAGCTTTATAATCTCCACAAAAATTCTTTTTTTATTATTCTATACGGAACACCTGCCACTCATACTATGAGGGGCATTTCCGAATATGAACTATTAGATAAAACTTACAAATTTTACTTAGAGAACCAGCAAAACGCAATTTTGTTTCATGTTAATAATATCAGTTGCCTGGAACAGATCATTTTGCATGCCTTACCAATTGATATCCGCACTTTGCGCATTTATCCCGGAATAAATGACTTTATATATCATGAACAGACACTTCAATTAAAACCTTACATACCTCCAACAAAAGATACAGAACTTAAAAAACTATACGGGCTGATAGATAAAGAAAACTTCATTGCAAAAAACAAGATTTGGTACTATGGCAATGAGATTCTGGCAATTCTTATCACTAATTACCTCTCATTCGAGGATCTTTTGATCAAAAAGATACAGCAATTGGCTATGTCTTTTCTTTCTTACCCAACAATATATGTTATTTGCAAAAATGACGCCGACAGTAACACAATTAAAAAAATAGCTTATGATAATTTCCCTGGCATAAATATTAAGATTATCGCTTGTGAAGACAATTTCTCACCCTGCATAAATGAAATTATTAATAATACTGATTGCAAAAATGTCATTATAGACAATTTAAATTTATCATACTCATTCCTGCAAATATTGTTACCTTTTAAAAACCGCATACCTCCCGTATTCAATTATGGGAGTATATTGGCTAATAAAATAATAAATATTTCATCGGGGAAGTTATTGCTCGCAGATATATTAACAACACGCATTATCCTTGACAATATTGCTTTTGAAAAATCAACCTGGGAAAGAATTAGTGGTTTTGATTTTTTAATCGGGGATGAAGTGATCTTATGGGACTTTTGTATAAGGTCGCTGATGTTGAGTGATAGTTATGCTTTGGAATCCAATGCTATTTACACCAACAGGAAAAATCAGGATAACATTACCCCGCAAATTCTTAATGAAGCTAACTATTCAGCTGTAATTGAAAAGCACAAAAAGTTATACGGGGCCAACCTGAACCAGGTTTTAAAGCTGGTATCTGAGAACCAGCACATTCCGCAAAATGAAATTATTAACCTTACCCATAAAATCACAAAACTTGATATCTCGCTCAACCATTCTAAAGAAGAGGTAAGATCTTTAAATGATTTCAGTAATAATTTACAAAACCGTATAAAAATATTGGAGGGTAGCCGGTTTTATCGCTGGTCAGAAAGATTCAGGCACTACAAAAAAATATTTTTTAAAGAAAAAACACCAGGGAAAGGCACACTGAAGCGGATACTTGAATTTGTAGCATTTGTCTTTACAAAGGCTGGGTTCAAGATAGCCAGAAAATTTATTAAAGGTGGGTTTCGCAGAGTATATCTTTTTGTTGAAGACAGACCGGTTAAGATTATCTACTTAGATGATGAGCAACAAGCCAATAGCGCTTTAATCGGGGATTACAATGCCTGGATCAACAAGAAACTTGAGCCATCTGAACTCCGCAAAGAATATGATTCCGGAATCAAGTCAATTACTGTAAATCCAAAGATCAGTATCATAATGCCGGTATATAACCCGCCATTAGAATTTCTGAAAGCGGCAATTGAATCAGTCATCAACCAACTGTATGGCAACTGGGAATTATGCATCGCTGATGATTGCTCTCCTAATCCGCAAGTTAAGCGGCTGATTAATTCCTATACTTTGAAAGACAACCGTATTAAAGCGGTGTACAGGCAGGAAAACGGGCATATTTCCGCCTGTTCAAATTCGGCCCTTGAATTAGTAACAGGCGATTATGTTTTTTGCCTCGACCACGATGACCTGATCACGGCCAATTGTGTTTATGAAGTTGTAAAACGTATAAATGATCACCCTGACGATCAGATAATATATTCAGACGAAGATAAGATAGATGATGACGGTATTTTTTCGACCCCTTATTTTAAACCCGATTGGGCGCCCGATAACCTGATGGCAAAAAATTACATTACCCATATAACGGTTTACAAAAAACAACTGATAGATGCGCTTGGCGGGTACAGGTTAGGATTTGAAGGAAGCCAGGATTATGACCTTGTGCTAAGGGGAACAGAAATTGCCGGTAAAAATATAGGCCATATACCAAAAGTGTTATACCACTGGCGTATCCATAAGGCATCTGCAGCCCAGCAGGCGGATGTGAAGCCCTATGCATTCTTTGCCGCAAAGAAAGCCCTCGAAGAAGCGCTGGTACGCAGAAATACACCCGGCGAAGTGCAATATCTCCCTGGCATGATGGGTTACCGCGTGAAGTACAAGGTTTCCTCTTTCGACAAAGTATCTATCATTATACCAACTAAGGACCATGCAAAGCTGACCCAGAATACCATTGACTCCATTATTTCACTTACCAGCTATCCGAACTATGAAATAATTGTGATCAACAATAACAGCAATACAAAGGATTTCTTTGAACTGATGGATGGCTACAAACAAAAACATAGCGATATCTTCAGGTGTATTGACGCCAGTTTCCCATTCAATTTTGCCAAACTAATGAACCTCGGCGTTGCGCATAGCAATGGTAAGTATGTGCTGTTGCTGAATAATGATGTTGAGGTTACAGAAGGCGAATGGTTAACAACCATGGTTTCTTTTGCACAGCAGGAAAGGATAGGCGCTGTAGGGGTAAAGCTACTCTACCCCGATGATAAGATACAACATGCCGGCACGGTAATAGGTTTAGGAGGCGTTGCTGGCCATGTGTTGGTGAATTTCTATAAAGATGACCCCGGTTATTTCAATTATCTGCAATCAACCACCAACTACTCAGCAGTAACTGCCGCCTGCCTCATGTGCCGCAAAGATGTGTATGAAGAAGCGGGTGGCATGGATGAACAACTGGAAGTGGAATTTAATGATGTGGATTTCTGCCTGAGTGTAATGGACCACGGGCATTTCAATATATATGTGCCTGATGTGGTTTTATACCATTTTGAATCTGCCACGCGCGGCCATCCTCACCAGAATAAAGAATCGTATGAGCGCCACCTGAAAGAGTGTGGATACTTTTTAACCAAGTGGGAAAAGTATATTAAAAACGACCCGTTCTACAATCCTAATTTAAGGTATGATGTACAGGATTTCAGGGTTAATTATAATGCTTGATAGTAAGCTAATAATAATGAATAACGGTAAAATTTTCTTTTGCAGAGATTTTTTTACAGCAGCTAATCAACTTTGATCATTTTAAATAATAATCATGGATTATAGTTTTCCTCCGGAGTATGACCGTGAAGTATATCTTCAACTGCATAAAGATCTGCGCGATGCTGATTTTAACCAGCATGATCTATACATGCATTTCGATGAGCACGGTAAGATAGAAGGAAGGCAAAGCAACCAGATACAATCGCGCATTGATTTTATAGACCTGATTCCAAAAAATGCTTCTAAATTAGAAATAGGGCCTTTTTTCAGGCCGGTTATCAGAGGTGACAATGTGAAATATTTTGACGTGTTGGATCGGGATAGTTTGGTTGAAAGGGCAAAAGCTTTACACTACGAAACAGAAGGAATTCCTGAAATTAATTTTGTGGATACAAACGGTGATCTTAGTATAATCAGTGAGCAGTTTGATATTGCAGTAAGCAGCCATTGTATAGAACATCAGCCTGACCTCGCAGATCACTTACAGAAGGTCGGGAAATTACTTAAGCCCGGTGGTTGCTATTTTATCATCATTCCCGATAAACGTTATATTTTCGACCATTTTATATCCGAAACCACAATAGCTGATATCGTTTTCAAGCATGACCAACAGGTTAAAACACACTCATTGAAAAGCGTGATAGAGCACCTCGCGCTTACTACTCACAACGATCCCCCGCGACACTGGGCAGGGGATCATGGAACACTTTATGATGGCAGTATTGAAGAACGCGTAAAACACGCAATGGAGGTATATAAAAAGGCGAATGGCGCCTATATTGATGTACATGCATCTTACTTCACCCCTGATTCATTTTCAAGAATAATGGAACTTCTGCATAAGCTGGCGATGATTGAATTAAAAGTGATCAGAAATTATCACACCCGCAGAAACCAGAATGAATTTTTTGTGATCATGCAAAAATAATGCCTGATCCCTGCATTGAGTTTCCTCCCTTTGCAGATGCTGGTTGCATTTATTTACGTTAATAGTTACTAAACTTATAAAAGGTTAGCTTTATCTTCTTTTTACATCCTCTCCCAATAGCATGAAAGGCAAAGGCTTTTATTGTAACATCCTTTTTCGAATTTCCATCAATAAAATCTTTGAAGTCCGTATTAAAGCAAATTGCTTTACTGATCAAAACAGGCTCCTTTAGTATTGGACGAATAGCTCTTACATATATAGTCCAGGTGCAGGCAGAATCAAGAAATAATGACACAGTTAATATAGGCGGTTGATAAAGAATATTCTTGATTTTTCCAAGTGCGTTATACTCAATGTCAGCGGTCATATATATGGGGGTATCATCGGGGAAATTAAAATGAACAGTATCTTCCAGGTTAATTGTTTTTTCATATAATTTTTCAAATTTTGGATATTTCTTTACGCCTTCTTTTGATTTAAGCAATAAAGAACATCCGGTATTATTTGCCAGTGCGGTATCATTATTTATTGAAACGAAATCCACGTATTTATAATTCAAATGCAACACAGCTTTGGTAATTGATTCATCCCATATTGCGTATCTGTTATCCATACTCCAATTTGATACCATAACAAATTTCGGCCTATCTTCTTTGTAAAAATGATTGGCGTTTAATGAATCTAATATAGGGCTATAGACAGAATAAGATTGTACAATAGGGCGCGGGCTGTAGTTCAGATTATTTAACAATAGCACCGTAATATCTATTGGCAACAGATCAATTGTTGATTTCCCTATTATCTTCAATTTATCATCTGGTATTTTCAGTTTAGGATCCATTACAACATCCTGCTTTTTAAAAACAGTAGAAAAATAACTCATTGTTGGTGCTAATGTTGCGTTGTAAATAAAACCATTGCCTTCAGTACCATGTGGGAGAGGAATATTAAAATCCGATACAAGAATCGAACAGATACATATTATTTTAGCAATACGGGATGTTCTAAAGTCTAATATAAGCATTACAAAAACAATAAATAAAGGAAACATAAAAAACATTCCGTAAGTATGCTCATCTGCTCTTGTAAAAGCATTTTTATATAAAAGAAATAGCATTAGCATCAGGAGAATTACAGAGATAATTTTAGTATAATCTAATTTATTTTGTTTCCACGATTGTCTAAAATAGTACAGTATGGTTGACCCAAATACTGTAATTAGAATTATGGCGGAAATATAAGGCTTATCAAAAGGTTTTACTTCTAAGGTCATAGCGTCCGCATAATTTGCGATTACAGGCATTCCATATTTAATATAATCGATGATATTTATGTTTACATTCGTATAAATAACAAAAAAAACAAAAAGAGAAGTGGAAAAAAGAATCAAAAAACTTTTCCTGTTTTTAACTAAAAGAAATAAAAGAAGAATAAACAAAATGACAATTGCAATTACACCATAATTGATCTTAACAAAAAAGCCAACAATACCTGATATTCCGCAACATATCAATTCGAAATGGTTACTAAAATTATTTTTCAGATTCAAAATTGTAAAGACAATGAAAAGCAAGAAAAGCGTTTCAGAAAACTCCGAACCCTTAAAATAGAATACAGCTACCAATAAAATAAAAAACCACCCTTTGCTACGTGATAGGCATTTATAAAAAAAATGATAAAAACAAGTGCATATGAAAACATCTGCTAAAAACAAAAAAATATTACTTATATATTGAGTATGCCGGGTAGAAAGATATCCTAATGGTCCATAAGTGAATATAAAATCATCACCAAATACTAATTTATTTTTAATGGAATAATTTATAGCCCTTTCCCATGACCCACCTAAATTATTATCTATATAAGCGAAAAATCCACCAGGCAACGTGTAAATTGATAATATCAGCGATAATATCTCTATCTTGTACTTTATAAAAAAATTCGACCGGGGATTTTGAATACTAGTTGCTGATTTCATTTTGATACCCTTATTAGTAATTTTGAATGTAAAAATATGAAAAATAAGCTTAAGTCGTATCATTTTTCAGCCAAGGCTTTATCCAAAAAGGTGTTCCCAGTTTTACTGTTTTTTGTTATTCAAGATAACCAGATTCTTATGCTAAAAGAAAATATTCCAGAACGCTATAACTATTTAAATATAATTTATTTAGTAATAATTCCTATTCCTATTTTAATATACTTATATAATGTCTACACCTATGCCTTAAATATCCCCTGTTGGGATGATTATGATGCTATTTTGGATTATCTGATTAAATTCAAAAGTGCTCCCTTCACCAATAGATGCTATCTTTTATTCAGCCAGCATAATGAACATCGGATTCTCTCTTCAAATATTTTTTATTCCTCATATTATTTGTTATTTGGCAACATTAATTTCAGAAACATAATTTATTTTAATACTAGCATTTTATTAGCAATATTTTTTCTTGCCAGTTATTTTATAAAGAAATGTTTACCGAAGGAATGGTTAATCGCCACTTTTGTATTTAGCCTATGCCTTTTTGATACAAATAATTATGAAAATGCTGATTTCGCAATGGCTGGGATGCAGAATTATAGCGTGATACTTATTTTTATGGGCAGTTTATTTTTTTACTGCCTAAGTGACAGAAAATTCCTTGTATTCGCAGCTTTGTTACAAATACTTTGTATCTATTCGAGTGGAAACGGGAATGTGGGTGCTTTCTTCCTGCTGGTGTTTGCTGTGTTGAGTAAAGACAAAATAAAAATTATTGTCTCTATGTCAACTTTCTGTTTGTTCGCCCCCCTTTATTATTACCATTACGCTATTCAAGACGACTTTTTTACACTTAATCCATTAAAATGGTTGCCGTATTTTCTGCACACTACAAGCGCTGCATTTACTTATTTATTGGGGATACCTGCCGGGCTACTGATATTATTTGCATTTCTGTATTTTTTGCCTTTACAGAAAAAATGGCAGTTCAAAGAAAATGCGCTGCCTTTTATTTGCATATCCGGTTTTGTTTTTGCATCAATAGGTGTGCTGTCTCTGGTAAGAAGCAAATTACCAATCAGCAGCTCGCATACAAGCAGGTACTATATTTATTGTTATTTAATTACCAGTGTAATATTTGTATTCCTGTTATTGAAACTTGAGAATAAAAGAATAAAAAACAGAGTGGTTGCTGTTTTTATTTTAGTCATGCTGCTCACCTATGCCAGAAATTATGGTGAAGGAAGAACAGGATTTTTATACTTTTATAATAGTTTAAAAAGTAACCAATACTTTTATCCCGATTCTGTAAGAGCGAAACAATTGACTGGTGAATCATGCAGGTTAAGTATCTATTGCATTGAAGATGCGAGAGTGCGGACAAAATAATTATTACGCTCACAGCTTCACGACCTTCTTCACCACATGCTGGTCATTGAGCGTAAGGTCTATAAAATATACACCCTGCGCAAAACTGCTGATATCAATGCTATACTGCATATTATTGCCTTCATTGCAATAAACAACATTCCGTTCTTTTCGTCTGAAAGTAACATGATTTCAAGAATTCTTTTGCCTGTTCAGGCAATGGTGCCTATTATATAGTATTTTTGGAGTGCGTAGAAGATATAAAAAATGGATACACAGAAACTACAGGGAAAGTTAAGAACCAATATACTGGATATGCACTTCAGGGCAAATTCAGGGCATATAGGCTGCTCCCTTAGCTGCATAGATATTATGATCAGTATCCTTAAGTTTAAAGAGCGCGGAGATACTTTTATCCTGTCTAAAGGCCATGCGGCAACGGCGCTATACACCATAATGAACGAGATAGGCGAAATACCTGATGAGGCAATGGCTACTTTCTACAAAGATGCCACTACCCTGCCTGCCCACCCTGCCGCTTTAAAATACAACGCTATCCCATTTGCTACCGGCTCGCTCGGCCATGGGCTGCCTTTAGGCACGGGTATAGCCAAAGCTAAAAAAATAAAAAAAGATGCCGGAACAAGTTATGTGCTGATGAGCGATGGCGAAACTAATGAAGGCACCACCTGGGAAGCCGGGCATTTTGCCGTGGTACACAAATTAGATAACCTTGTTGTTTTTATTGATAAAAACGGCCTGCAGGGTTTTGGCAATACCGCCGATATCCTGGGCGATACCGCTTCGCGAAACAGGTGGGAGGCAATAGGGTTTGAAGTAGCTGAGGTAGATGGGCACAGCATCAGCGCAATGCTGGGAGCGAAGCAGCAAATGGTTGATAATAAAAACGGCAAGCCAAAACTGATCATAGCCAACACAGTGAAGGGGAAGGGGATAAATTACATGGAAAATAAAATGGAATGGCATTACCTGCCCATGACAGAGGCCCAATACGAAGATGCCAAAAGCAAAATCAATACAGACTACAATCTTTAAGATCATTTGAAAGCATATAATGAGAAAACATTTTTCAGCATATATTGAAAAGCTTGCAGGGGAAGAAGATATTATTTTTGTAACCGGGGACCTGGGTTATAACGCGCTGGAAAACCTTGCATCAAAAATGGGCAACCGGTTTATTAACGCGGGCGTTGCGGAGCAAAATATGATAGGTGTAGCAGCCGGAATGGCTTCGCAGGGCTTCAGGGTTATTTGTTACAGTATAGCGCCGTTTATAGTTTACCGTAGCCTTGAGCAGATAAGAAATGATGTATGTTTTCATGATCTGCCGGTATATTTAGTAGGCAACGGAGGTGGTTATGGCTATGGCATAATGGGCTCCTCGCACCATGCCATTGAGGATATCGGTACCCTGAGCGGATTACCCAATATGCACTGCTATATTCCTGCGTTTATTGAAGATATGAATACCTGCATGGAGGAGATGTTCACCAGCCGTAAACCCTCCTATTTCCGGCTGGGCCTGGGAAAGAATATGCCCGCAACCCTTACGCCTCAAAGCTATGGCGCTGCCACCGCTGAAAATCCTGATGCTCAATTAACCATAATTACCCAGGGGCCCGTAGCCAATAACCTGCTTGCCGCATGGAAAGAACATGCTCATAAAGACAAAACCGAACTTTTTGTTTTGAATAAAATGCCGCTTACCTCGTTGCCCGAAGCAGTCAGCGAAAGTATTCAACGAACTAAAAAAATCCTGGTAATAGAGGAGCACATCTCTATAGGTGGCATTGCAAGCGCGGTTTCGCTTTTAGTCAATGAAAATTCGTTGCCCATAGATAAATTTATTAGTTTACATGCCCAAGGCTACCCAAATGCTTTATATGGAAGCCAGGGTTATCATCAACACATCAGCGGACTGGACGAAGAAAATATATCACGGATAATAAACACTTACTTTTAAATTTTCATGATCAATTACGAAGCGCTTCAGGAAAAAATAAAAAGACTCCCTGGTCCCATCTTCATTTTCGGGGCAACCGGTTTTATTGGCGCGAATATCATCAAAGATATCTTTTCTGTCCGCAATGACTGCTATGCAATAACACATGATGCCAATAATGCATGGCGACTGAAACTGCTCGATATTCCCTCTGAAAATATTATCCATTGCGACATTACCTCCTTAATATCAGTGAGAAATATTTTCGAAAAATATAAACCATTAACTGTCTTCAATCTCGCCGCTTACGGGGCTTACAGCAAGCAAAGCGATGTAAGGCTGATCTACGAAACAAACGTGAACGGCACGGTAAATATACTGGATTGCAGCGCCGGCATAAAAGCATATATCCATGCCGGCAGCAGCTCGGAATACGGAACAAATTCCGCCGCCCCTCACGAAAGCGATACCCTTGAACCTAACAGCCATTATGCGGCTTCAAAAGTATCTGCTTCATACATCATCCAGTATTATGCCCGGTATAAACAGATCCCCGCGCTCAACCTTCGGCTGTATTCGGTATATGGCCCCTGGGAAGAACCGGATAGGTTAGTTCCCGTAATGATCGAAAAAGCCAGGGAGGGTACTTATCCTAACCTCGTAGAGAAAGAGATCAGCCGGGATTTCGTTTATGTTACCGATGCGGTGGAAGCATTTATTGATGCTGCATTAAACATGAACCCCGGGATACAGGGAAAGTCCTACAATATTTGTACCGGTGAGAAAACTACCCTGGAACAGTTGGTTAACCTTGTCAGGAACGAATTCAAGATCAATGAGGAACCTGTTTGGGGCAATATGCAAAACCGTAAATGGGATTTGAAAGATTGGTATGGCAACCCATCAAATAGCAATAAAGAACTGGGCTGGAACGCCAAAACTTCCCTGGAGGATGGCTTGCACTTAACTTATACCTGGCATCAGCAGGTTAATTATACCGGCGCTATTTTGCCGGCATTTAACAGGCCTAAACTAAATGCAAAGATCACTTGCATCATAGCCTGTTACAAAGATGCCCAGGCTATACCTGTTATGTATGAGCGGCTGGTAAGGATGTTCAATGAAACAAAGCTCAGGTACGAGATCATTTTTGTAAATGACTGCTCTCCCGATAATTCGGAAGAAGTTATCGCGGGGATCGCAGCAAAAGACAATAACGTAATTGGCATAACCCATTCCCGTAATTTCGGTTCGCAATCAGCATTTTTAAGCGGCATGGAAATCTCCACAGGCGACGCTGTGGTATTGATGGATGGCGACCTGCAGGACCCTCCTGAAATTATCCCTGCCTTTCACAAAAAATGGCTCGAAGGTTATGACGTGGTTTATGGCAAACGTGTAAAAAGAGAAATGTCTTTTTTCATGAACCTTGTCTATAAAGGTTTCTACCGTATCTTCAGCAAGCTGTCCTATATCAAAATTCCTGTTGACGCCGGCGACTTCTCCATGATGGACAGGAAAGTGGTGAAGGAACTGATCAACCTCCCGGAAACAGAAGTTTTCCTGAGAGGCCTGAGAGCATGGGTTGGTTTTAAGCAAACAGGAGTGGACTATGTAAGGCCCGAAAGAATGTTTGGCAAAAGCACGAACAACTGGAGAAGAAATATTGGCTGGGCTAAAAAGGCTATATTCTCTTTCAGTTTTGTTCCGCTCGAAATGCTGAGTTACCTCGGCTTCATACTGACCGGGGTTTCTTTCCTTGCTATTATTGCACAGATCGCTTCTTATTTCCTTTTTCCAGGCACCCCGCATGGTATTACTACTGTTATTATCCTGATCTTGTTTTTCGGTGGTATCCAGTTATTGGCAGTTTCCATTCTTGGTGAATATTTGTCAAAAGTTTTCGAGGAAACCAAGAGCAGGCCTAAATTTATCAGGAGGTCAGTAATATACCGGGGCAAATTGCTCAATAGCGCGGAAGAAATAGAAAATTTTAAAAAGGGAATAAAATAACTTAAAATGGAGGCCACCGGAAAGTATAAATATATCACTAAGCAATGTTTGTTTTGCGATAGCACTGATGTGGCAACACATCCTGTATTATATAAAAAGAACTTTCGGGACGAAGACCTGAACGCCGGTGTATTCTCGGCCAGAAGAACAACTGAGCATTTTCACTACGAGATGGTAAAATGCCTGAAAACAAGCCTTATATTTTCAAGGAATATTTTAGATGATACTGCCCTCAATGAGTTGTACAAAGGAAGCATAGTAACTTTCGGCGAACAAACTGAATTCATTAAAAGAGACTACTGGAAACCAATATCCGCCTATGTAAAAAACTGGAGTACTAAGAAAGCGCTGGATATTGGCTGCAGCAATGGTTTTTTCCTTGAAGTGCTTAAAGATAACGGTTACGATGAAGTATATGGGGTAGAACCGGGAGAAGAACCAAAAGCAGTAGCCCGTGCCGATATACGCAATAACATACACACCGGGTTTTATGGCCCCGGTTTATACGCCCCGGAATTTTTCGACCTCATTACCTGTTTTCAAACCCTCGACCATCTCAGTGATCCCTTAGGAATGATAAGGAATATGTATGCTAATCTTAAACCAGGCGGGCATTTGTATATGATCATGCACAATACAAAAGCACTGCAAGCCAGAATTTTTGGAGAAAAATCACCCATCATTGATGTAGAACATATTTATCTCTTCAATAAAGAAAATCTACCAGAATTATGTAAAAAGGCGGGATTTAAGCTCGTTTCTGTTTTTGATGTTAAAAACGGTTATCCATATAGTTATTGGATAAGAATGGCGCCATTACCTTTCAAAAAAATATGGTCTGGCATATTTAAGGCATTGGGCATGTATAATAAAGTACTCGCAATAAATGCAGGCAATATGGGAATTATCTTGGAGAAATGATAAGGCATTGCTGCAATAAATAAAACTTTACGCTTTTTAAATTATTGTGCTACCCTACTATTGTTTCTGCAACAATATGGAAAACCTACTGGTACAGGCGTCGCGCCTGGTCCTAATATATGCAAGCATCCAGCTTGTCTGAAACATAACCCATTGTTCCTGATTAAGCGATAAAGCAAAATATTGAAAGTATTAGGTTTATATTTCTGTACACTCTACAATTTTCAGGATTATAACGTTAAAATCAATGCCCCAATGCCCCAAGATACCTTTCCGCATCCAGCGCAGCCATACAGCCGCTGCCGGCCGCGCTTACAGCCTGCCTGTATATCTTATCCTGCACATCGCCGCAGGCAAAAACACCGGGGATGTTAGTTCTCGTTGAGCCCGGTTGAGTAATCAGGTAACCCTGCTCATCCATATCCAGCCACCCCTTGAACAAGCCTGAATTAGGCTCGTGCCCTATAGCCACAAAGAAAGCCTTCAGCGGGATAATGCTTTCCTCACCCGTCTTATTATTGCGCACCTTAACACTATCCACCTTATGCTCGCCAAGTATTTCCAGCGTATCCATATTCCAGTACACCTTAATGTTAGGCGTTTTCATTACCCGCTCCTGCATCACCTTGCTGGCGCGCATCTCGCTGCGGCGGATGAACATATGCACCTGCGAGCACAACTTAGCGAGATACATCGCTTCCTCG
>Ga0302185_10001449_pt1 | contig 16647 bp, 21 predicted proteins | sample II_Bog_E1_1_FD_200231 | JGI IMG/M metagenome (GOLD analysis project Ga0302185, IMG submission 200231) | Peat permafrost microbial communities from Stordalen Mire near Abisko, Sweden - II_Bog_E1_2 | ecosystem: Environmental > Terrestrial > Soil > Wetlands > Peat | place: Sweden: Abisko... | reverse complement strand
TACTAACGTAGAGCAAAACATTCTTGGTGGTACTCATTATCTATCACAGCAAATGCAGAGATATAATGGTAATATTCCATTAGCGTTAGCAGCATACAACGCTGGACCGGGAAATGTTACAGACCATGTGCCGGATAACGGGGAAACAAAACAGTATGTAGATGGTATTACAAGTCGTATTAAATATGACCCCAACGCAGTAACTCAACCTGACACAACAAAGCAACTAACTATTGATCTTCCTAAGTTACTAAAAGAAGACCCAACATTAGCTCCTACACTAGCAAAGTTTCAGGCGGCACTAATGGCTACAGGACAAGGAGATGATACGACTTCTTATGGTAGAGCCATACAGTCGTTAGCTAAGACTGACCCAACAGCCGCTAATAGAATGACAAATTTGTTAGGTGGGTTGGACAACATTAATAAGTATGATTTGAACCAGCACATAAACGTAAAAATAAAAAATGACGAAGAAGCTAATAAAGCAGCGGAGACAAGAAAGCTACAAGAGGCTAAAGACACTAAAGCACTTGCTAATGAAAGTATTCAAGCAATGTCGAAGGCTTTAGAAGAACCGCCAAATTGGAATCCAAGTGTTATCACTGGTTTTGAAAGTCGTAATGAACTCAAAAGTATTCTTCAAAAAGCTGGTGTACAAACTAGTGAAGTAGGAGGCCCGGATAGAGCGGGTGTTCCTTTTGATACTCTTTATGCTATTGGACATTATGATTTAAACCCAAAGACTACTGCCCCGCCAAAAGTTTATAACAACGGAAAGCAATATGAAATGGATGCTCAAACCATGTTGGATTATATTCGTAAGTTTGTTAATCCTAATTATAATGATGGAGATTACGATCAAATACATAAAGCTAGAGTCGCATTGGGTGATCCTAAGAGTCCTGCTGGTATTGCTACACAAGCTGTTGGTACTGCTTTGCAGCATTTGGGTAATTTGGATACAGCAATTGACCAACTTAATAATCATGGTAATTATGCTCCTTTGAACGCTTTAGCAAATCTTTATAATGTAAACGTTGGTGATACTCCAATAACAACGTTTAAGGCGATTGCTCCGAAGGTTGCCGACGAAGTTTCTAAAGCTGCTATGGCTGGCGGTACTCCTTATCAGGGCCAGATCGAAGAAGGTCGAGATACCATGAGTGCTAATTTAAGCCCACAGCAACAACATGCTGTTACTCGTGCTTGGAGAGGACTCATTAGCGAACGCTTTAATACTCTTGATGGTATTGCTATGGCAACTGCTAAAGAACATATTAAAGTTCCACCTGAAGTTGGCGCGGAATTACGTAAATATGGGTTTGAAACACGTTGGGACAATAACAGTAGTCCTGCAAGTCCGCAAAGTAATGTACAAAATACACAAAATCAGACCGTAGATTGGACTAAAGACCCTAATTATAGTAAAGTTCCAAACGGGGCTACTCCTCTGCAAAAGAATAATAAAATAGTTGGGTATGTTGATGCTCAAGGTAAGCGTGTGCCGATTCAATAAGAGGTAATAATGTTAGATCAAAACGTAGGGGGAGCGGTTAGTTCCGTTTCCCCACAAAACACTCAAAGTGATCCATTAGAAGGTGCTACACCTGTTACAATGCATACGCAGTCCTCACAGACTACGCAGCAAAGTAGTGATCCTTTAGACGGTGCTACGCCTATTGGCGGTCCTAAGAAAGTAGATAGCCCTTTAATAGGTAGTGACAACGATAATCTTCCGACCATGTTAGGTAAGGCTGTAGCCGCACCTTTTGCTGGATTCGGAGCAGGGCTTCTTAGTACGGCTGCTGGTGCTTCTGATATAGTTCATGCTCCGCAAGGCGTTAGAGATACTTTACATGAGTATGCAGGAGATAATGAGAACACCTCTATAGGCGAGAAGTTTGGGTATGGTGGCGAGACTCTAGTAGAATTTCTATTAGGAGATGAGGCACTAAAAGGTTTATCACAATCTGACAAACTTAAAAAGATTTCAGATATTATGAAAACTCTTGAGAACTCTCCTATAACGCTATATGCTCTAAAAACAGGTGTCGAAGCATTAAAGGCTGGAGGCATACAAGGCGTACAAACTCTTATTCGCTCTGGTGGAGACACTGGACAAGCTGCTAAAGACGCCGGTGCAATGGCAAGAGCAAGTGCTGTTCTTGGACCAATAGGTGAAGAAGTAGGTTTATTAATAAATAAGAGTGGCATATTAACAAAAGCCGCCGATACTTACAAGGCTTTATCAGATGTTAGTAAACAAAACGTAGCAGATACCGTGTCAAATGCTGTTAAAGGTATCAAAGATAAGATTGATAGTATCTTTGACTGGCACAACGGCGCGGCTGAAGCACAAACAAAACAAGCCGCAACAGATTTACAAAAAGCTAAAGAGCAAGCCGCAACAGAAGCAGCACAAAGACAACGTGAACTAGAGGAACAACTAAAAGCTCACGAAGGAAGCTCGGCAGATAAGGCTAAACTAGCTAAGCAAGCTGCACAAGAGGAAGCAGAACAGCGTAAACTAATAGCGGATCAACAGCGTACTAGAAGCGAAACACAAGCTGAAAAGTTGTTAAAGGCTCGTAACGATGCTGCTGAGAAAGCTAAAACCGATGCTACGCAAGCTGTGCATCAAGATTTAGCAACTAATTTACAAAAAAATGCTCCCGATTTGCCCGAAGGTGTAAAAGGTCCAGAAGATATAGCTGGTAATTTAAGCACTTTAATAAACACTGCTAAAGAAAATAATCACAAAGCTTATGACACAATGATTGAAGACGTTACTAGTAAACTAGAAGGACAAACAATCCCTAGAGATAATAGTAATACTTCTAATGCTGCTATTGAAGCATTAGGCAAACCTTCTCCCGCCGATACTCCTATACAAGCAGCGGCTAAAGCTGCTCGTAACGAAACACTAGAGCAAAGGACTAAGGAGCTTTTAGAGACGGCTGCTTATGGCGGTCCTTTAGAAAACGCAGAGAAGGGTGCCATTGGTCCTGCTGCTATAGTTAACAAAACCCCAGACGCAACTATTCAGGATTTATTAAACGAAAGAAAAGACGTAAGAGCCACGGCGCAAGCTATGGGTGAGAAGCATGGATGGCATGATCCAAATTATACTACTCTGCGAGATTTAATCAAAGGTATAGATGATGATGTAACTGCAATGGCGCAGCACACTAATAACCCCGAAGTAATACAACAAGTTGCAGATGCAAGAAAAGCCTATTTCGATAATAGTAGAGATTTAGAAACCACTACAGGCGAAAAATTAAACATAAATCCTAAAAACAAGGACAAAGCATTAGATGATGCTACTAAGTATGTAATAAATTCTCCTAACGCATTGGCTAGGATTGAACTTATTAGTCGTTTGGGAAAAACTGCTGGAATAGACGGTATAACCCCAATAGTATCTACTAAAATACGTCAACTTGCGGATTTAGCACAAGATAATCCAAAAGCTGCTTTAACTAGTTGGAACGCCATTAAGGATGCTGTAAAAGATAGGCTATTTGGTCCCGAACTAAGAGCTAAAATAGACGGCATATTTGATGCACACTCTCAAGGGTTGGCTCACGTTGAAGATGCCTATCAGAAAGCGTTAGATGATGCAAAGGCCGAAAGAACATCTTCAACAGCTATAAACACACAAGCACGAACTAATACATTAGAAGATGCGGAAGCACGTCAAAGTGCAGCTAACCAAGGTGCGGATACAGAACATGCTACTACATTAGCCGATACTACTAAACAAAGAGAGATAGCAAAAATCACTAACCCTTTGATACAAGCACAGGACGTTGCACATGCTCAAACTGATTATGATGATGCTATGGCCCGTATTAATGATAAATTAGAACAAGCTAGAACCACACAAAAAGAAGACACAGCTAGTATTACTCCTAGATTCATGCAAGGTATAGAAGACGGAGCTACTAATCCTAACTTTCTACAAGGTGATATTCCTCTTGATGCTATCCGAAAAGCTAAAAGTGTTGCTGGTGACGATTGGCAAACTATAGCAGATGGTATCCACCAAAAGGTAATTCAAAATAGTAGTCCCGGTGGTAGATTTGATCCTGCTAAATACTTAGATTGGTACGAAAAAGTCAAACCAGATGTGTTTAATGAAGTGTTTAGCACACGCGATCCTGCTAGTTTACAAAAAGTCCAAAGTATAGTAAATGATATTAAGGATACTGCTAGTGTTAAGAAATTAGCAAAAGCTGGTATCTATATTGGTACAGGTTTAGGCGGTGCTACATTAGGTGTCGGTGGCGGTGCCTTAGCTGGTTCTATAGCTAATACTGCTTTGCCGGGCAGTGCTGCTTTTGTAGCTCCTGCTATAAGCCGTGGTTTTGAAACTATTGTAGGAGCCATTGGTTTAACAGCAGGTCTTAAAGGTGTTAAGGACTTTGTGGAGTATGCTGCTAATCACCCTACCACTTGGAAGATAATTGGCGGCATCGGTAAGGCTGGTGAAGCTGCTTCTAAAGTAGTTAATAGTGATACTGGCAAAGCTATAGGAAAAGCTGCTAAAGTCTACGCTGGAGAACCTAGTAGGAAAGATTACCGAAGTAGCATCTATGCAGGAGCTGCAAGCGCGTTAGGGGGTAAGTGATTACCCCTTGACAAATCTAATAGAGTTTGATATAATGGAGAAGTATGTTAAGGCCCGATGATTTTCTTAAAGGACAACTTGTATTACAAGGCTGGAGATATGGACAAGAATACGGCGGTCATTTAGGACCGTGTTTAATAATGTCTTGTCTGGCTAACCGTCAACGTTTAGGTTGGGGTAGCTGGTTAGATATTATAGATAATATTCCTAAATACTCAGCAGAGCTAATACAGCCTATTGGCACACCCTCAGTATGGGAACCAAACTTTACTCGTCTACTGCAAGAGGTAGACGCCATATATGATGGTACTAAAGACTATGCCAAGGGCGGAGTCTATTGGGCAGATAGTCGTAGAATAACAAATCATTGGTTTGTTGATAAGATTATAGGAAACCCCGATCAGCATCCACGAATAGGTGATATGAACACTCTATTCATTTATAAATAATGCAAAGCGCATAAGGAGTATTATGTTGGTAGAAATAGGCGTAGCTATAACAATGGCCTCAGTATACACTGAGGTTAAGTTTTGGCTACCGTTGCTTACAATTTTAGGAGTCTTATACAAGGGTTTCAAATGGCTTCAAACCAAGGCTTCCAAGCTAGAAGAGATTCACATTGGTGTTAGTGAGCTAAAAGGTGCGGTCAACCTACAAACGGCTCAAATTGTAACAGAAATCAAAGAACAGCGTAGTGATTTTAGGGCGTTTATCGCACCGATGTACGCTGTACAACTAGCTAAAGCCCGTCCTACTAGACCACGTAAAGATACTAAGAGCACCAAAGACGCTTCAAACCCTTGACAAGTGGTTTAGTATGTGTTACAATATGTTTAGAAGTAAAAATGGAGGGGAATGTCAGATACAATAAACACATTAAGATATGATATAATTCAAGATGCCCGACGCTTACAAGGAATTACTGGTAACATACTTACCAGAGACTATTATAGAAAACATAGCAAGTTCGGCCCTCAAGAATGGACTAAATACTTCTCAACCTTTTCTGAGTTTTTAGAAGCTGTTAACCCGGCTGAGGTTCCTAATACTACTGAAGAAACAAAAATAGAATACACACAAGACAAGTGTATTATCAGTTTGCCAAAAACTAACATACATACGCTAGACGAATTGTTAGCATATTGCGAAGTCGATAAGTCCTTATGGGAAGTTGATAGATTTATTTGCAATAAATGGGACATGGGTTACAAAGATGCTACCGGAACGGCTCAAGTACAACCGTTGTGGCAAGTAAAGGCGTTCTTACATAAGAAACAATATGTAGAAGATATTCGTAAAGAGATAGAAGATTTAAAAAACGAAGCTAAGGAGGCTGCTAAATGGCCTATTATTTGGAACGATTGTGCTATTACAACACCTAGCGGTAATATGCTAGAACTTCTTATTCCCGATTTACATATTGGAAAGTTTGCTTGGTCGAAAGAAACAGGCTGGAAAGACTACGATACCGAGATAGCAGAAGAGACTTATATTCGTGCAGTAGAATCACTAATAGCGTCTACTAAAAACTACAAATTTGATGTGATAGTTTTAGGTGTTGGTAATGATCTACTACAAACTGATAACTTCAGAAGTGAAACGTATAAAGGAACAATAGTAAGTTCGGATACTAGGTATCAAAAGGTTTATAAGACTGCTCGTAAAATGCTTTGTAGGACCATAGAAAGGCTAAGGGAATTTGCTCCTGTAATTGTTAAGGTGATACCGGGAAATCACGATACACAAACAGCTTTTACATTAGGCGACTCTCTTGAATGCTACTTTCATAACTATGGAGATGTAACTGTTGATAACGAGCCTACTCCACATAAGTTTATCAAGTGGGGAGACGTTCTGTTACTTCTGACGCACGGTGACAAAGGTAAGAAAGACGATTACGGCATTTGGATGGCTACAGAAGACCCTATAGCTTTTGGAAATTCAAAGTTCCGTGAAATTCATATAGGACACACGCATAAAACAAAGTTAGACGAAAAGTACGGCATACGTGTTAGAACTCTATCAGCGTTATGTCCGCCCGATGCTTGGCACAGCGAGAACCATTTTACCGGAAATCTTCGAGTTGCTGAGGCATTAGTCTGGAATAAAACAAAAGGGTTAATAGCACAGTTTTATCATACGGAGGTAGATTAGTGGCAGTCAAAACTACAATTAGCGTTCGGTAACGGCGAGAAAGGATTAAAATGTTACGTGTTCCTGCAACAATGTACAACTCACACATTTGTGTTGGTGACGTGCTCAAAGGGGATAATGGTAAATTATATATTATGCTAAAACGTGATCCTTGGAGTATATATGTATGTAGATACTACTGGTGGGATGAACTGTTTAATAAGATATTGTCAGTTTTTATGAGGAGAAAAGGTGACAACGGAAGCAACAAGTAAAGCAGACACAACAAACCCTAAAGATTTATTAGGTGCTCAAAAAGTAGACCTAAGCCAAGTTCTTCCCGTAGCGATGGCCCATGAAGCCCTTGCTATGATGGATGGTACGAGAAAGTATGGTTTTCGTAACTTTAGAGCAAAGAAAGTTCAAGCAAGGATATATGTTGCGGCTGCTATGCGGCACATAACGGCATGGTTAGAAGGTGAAGACTTAGCGCAAGATTCAGGTATTCACCATTTAGGACACGCAAGGGCGTGTTTAGGAATCATTCTTGATTCAGAAGAGAATGGTACATTAATAGACGACAGAGTAAAGGGACCGTTTCCAGAAGTATTAGAACGGCTAAATAAGCAAATAAAAAATACACAGGAGAAATAATGGCTAAGAAAGAAGAGAAGAAAATGCCCTTTGGCAAAGAAAAGAAAGAAGACAAGAAAGAGATGAAGGGTAAAGAAAAAAAGAAAGAAAAGAAGAAGTAACTATGGCTACACCTATACAATGGAGTAAAAATGGCTCAAGTAGAGAAGTCTACAAAACCAAAAGTTAAAGAGTCGGAACAACCGGAACGGCCATGCGGCTGCTCCGGTTGGAGCCAATTCGAGGATTGGGCCGGTATGAATTGGTTTCAATCCGAACCGCTTCAAGATGTTCCACAAAACAAGGGGGAGAATGGAAAACGATCTAAAAGGAGTGCAGACTGATTTATTAAAAACCGAATCTTGGCTTAAACAGCATGAGAAACTAATTATAGTTGTATTGATCCTTTTAAGCAGTATATTTGTTGTGAATAAAGGTTTTAATATAATTGATAAGCATTGGGTTGATAAGACGAAAGCTGCACAAACTACACTACAAACACAAGAAAATACTAACAAAACGTTAGCGGAACAAGTACAAAGTGCTACCGAAAATTATCAGAATCAAGTGGCAGCTTTAACCGCACAGAACCAAATATTAGAAAATGGAATCGTTTCTCGTGACAGTGGGCTAAAGGTACAGCAATTAAAAGACCAATCTGATACTATCCAACAGTTAACCAATAGAGTGAATCAGTTAGAAACACAAGGCAATGCTGTTGTTAGTAATGGAGGCATTACTTTAGATGCTACCCAAGCAAAAGAAACGGTAACTGATTTAGAAAATGTTCCAGTTCTTAAAAAAGACTTAGCAGACACGAATACCGAATTAACTGATAGACAGTATGAACTACAACTTTCGAGCGCATTGGTTAAAAACCAAGCCGCTTTAATTACTGGACTAGATAATCAATTAGCAGACCAAACCAAAGAGTGTAAAGATGAAGTATCTACTATTAAGGCTCAAGCACGAAAGAGCAAGTTTAAATGGTTTGGTGCTGGCGTAATTGTTGGTTTCATTGCAGGTCATGTGTGGTAAATAGATTAGCCGCTGTAGCTCAGTTGGTAGAGCCTCGGTTTTGTAAACCGAATGTCGGGGGTTCGAGTCCCTCCAGCGGCTCCATATAAATAGGGTTGGAAGCCAAACGGCGAGGCGTATGACTGTGGATCATACTTTAGTAGGTTCGACCCCTACCCTTCCCTCCAATTTAGTTATGAATATATTAACTAATCTGTGCCATTAGAAACGTTAGCGAAAGCTTCCACTAGTGACTACCATAATCGCGGTAGTATTTGTAGGGCATACTTCGGTATGCCCATCATTTTTTAGCTCTAAAATAGGAGAATAATATACATTATGAGGTCAATAGACCCAAAGTTACTTACATTCGGATCGTTAGCTACGAGTGTAATAAATCAAAAATACGCACAATACCCTGAAAAAGGAGACAAACAAACATGGCCGGAAATTGCAAAACGAGTTGCTACAAACGTATTAAATGCTGTACCCGGAATAGAGCCAAGTTATAGAAAACAACTTATAGAGGAACTTACTTATCGTATAACTATTAGACAGATCATCCCCGGAGGCCGGTACCTGTACGCGGCTGGCAGACCCTACCACCAAGTCCAGAACTGTTTACTAATGCGTCCTGAAGACTCTAGGGAAGGATGGGCGCAAACCATGCAAGACTCTACCATGGCTCTAATGAGTGGGGCTGGCATAGGGAACGAATATTCGTTAATCCGCGAACGTGGGGCGCTAATTAAGAAGACGGGCGGGGAAGCTACAGGGCCATTGGCTCTAATGCAGATGGTTAACGAATCAGGGAGGTTTATTATGCAAGGCGGAAGTAGACGCAGTGCTATATGGGCTGGACTGGGTTGGGATCATCCTGATATAATGGAGTTCATCCATGTTAAAGACTGGACACCAGAAGTAAGAGCACTAAAGGCAAAAGATTTCAATTTCCCTGCTACGCTAGACGGTACGAATGTTAGTGTGCGACTAGATGATAACTTTTTCTTAGCATACCATGATAAATCTCATCCAAAGCACGAATTAGCACAAAAAGTTTATTGGGAAACTATTAAGCAGATGCTAAAGACTGGCGAACCGGGCTTTAGTATCGACACTGGCGAGAACGCAGGTGAAACATTGCGGAATGCATGTACTGAAGTTACCAGTTATGATGATAGTGATATATGTAATCTAGGTAGTATAAACATGGCTCGTATAGACTCTCTACAAGATATGAGACAGTGCGTGTTCTTGGCAACTATGATGCTTGTAGCAGGTACATTATACTCAGATATTCCTTATGCAAAAGTAGATTTGATTAGGACAAAAAATCGCCGTCTAGGACTTGGTTTAATGGGTATACATGAGTGGCTAATCACTCACGGAAAGCCCTATGGCCCTGACTCAGACCTCCAAGAATACCTCAAAATTTACGAAGAAAGTACGTCTTATGCTCATGCAATTGAAGACGATTGGGGCTTATCACATTCTGTCAAAACAAGAGCCATAGCGCCTACGGGAACTATCGGTATCGTGGCAGAGACTACTACGGGCTGTGAACCGCTGTTCTGCGTAGCCTTTAAGCGTAGGTATTTGAACGGTCGCACATGGAACTATCAGTATGTTATTGAGACGGCTGCAAAGCGTCTAGTAGAAGAGAATGGGATCAATCCCGATTCAATTGAGGATGCCTATAGTATCTCTCCAGAGCGGCGTGTGGCATTTCAGGCATGGTTACAGCAATACGTTGACCACGGCATTAGCTCGACTATCAACTTACCCGCGTGGGGAAGTGAGGCAAATAATGAGGATAAGGTAAAAGAATTTGGTACAATGCTTCTTACATATTTACCAAAATTACGAGGAATTACTTGTTATCCCGATGGTGCTCGGAGTGGACAACCCTTAACAGCCGTTAGTTATAAAACAGCTATGAAGCATACCGGACAAATATTTGTAGAATCTCAGGATATTTGTGATATTAGTCGTGGTGGATCGTGCGGAAGTTAAAATAGACCAAGAAAAAGCCCCCTAAATTGGGGGCTTTATTTTTAGTATGTGAGTGTCATTAAACACACTTTGTTTTGTTAGAAATTCTATGTCAAACTCATCGTCTAATTTAGTAACAGATTGGTAATAGGGATTCCATAACAAATCTCCTACCCTAAATTTAGTATCTTTTGTTATAAGCTCCCACCGCATAGTCTCTTCTTCTAGCGGTGGACCCATACTACCATCCATGCTAAAATGATTATCGGTTGTCTCCTTCACTCTTGATTACTCCTCTATTGTGTCTGTCTTGAAGCTTCTCAATATTCATTAGAGCTACTTCCTCAAGAGTAAAGCCTAGCTCCTTAGCGTACATAGCGGCGTACCAAAGCACATCGCCAATCTCTTTTGCAAACTCTTTCTTTTGTAATTGTGTTAGGTTAGCTGCTCCCATTTCACCAGTATTCCGCCAATGCTTCTTAGCCTTGTCGCAAGCTTCTCCAGCTTCTCCAGCTAGACCCATCGCCGGGTACACCATATTGTTTCCTACATCAGGATAATTAGCCGTATATTCCGCAAATACCTGATAAGCGTTGAATCCTAAATTTTCCATTAAATCGCCCCTTTTTCTCTCATGCTATTATGTCCTCAATTTGTGCTGCTAAATCGGTCAGTGATTCGTGAAGGTTATCTCCTCGACCCTCTAATTCATCATACAATACTGACCCATTTATGTCAACTGTTGCTACAATCCTAAAAGAGTCGTCGCTATCGTAGCGGATTTTGATAGTTCCTATGTCCTTCAAAAACCCTCCCTTTGGCTTACAGTATCGGGAAGAGAGTACATAGTCTCTCTGTTTAACGGTGTCCCTCTCCCGCCCTCGATCATTAAAGGATTCTTTGGTAAAGATAAAATAGTCCTTCTCAAATCAAACATTTTTCTATCCATATCTGCCACACTTTCTAACACCTTTCTTAGCAGTTTAATGGCATATTTCAGTTCGTAGACTTGTGCAGATTCTTCTTGACTCCTAACAGGTTTACCCATTAGAATCTCGTAAGCGCACTCATACAATTCTAATAAATCATATAAATGCTCATATCGAGTTCCTACATCTTGGAGGCTAAAGTTCCTTTTAAATACTTCTTGCGCCGCGTTCATATCGTCTCCGGTGTTAAGAATAAAGTTTGTTCGTACTCCCTGCGCCGTAATAGTGGTGTAGAAACAACTGCCCCTGCATGATCGTACTCTACAAAGTATTGTGCTGCTAAATTGTATAAACCTTTGTTGAGTGCTGCTAACAACTCAGACTTAATAAAATGACCATCTCCTACGTTAAAAACGAAAGACACAAGTGCATCAAATTGGTTTTGATTAAGGTCTACTATAACAAAATGTTTAATAATTTCTTCTGTATTATAAATGTCTTGTCTAAGGTATTCTAACTCTTGTTCAAGTGTAATAGGTTGGTCTTCATGTGTAATCGGCCCCTTATGTAATAAGTGACCAACACCGATAGTTGTCCAATTTCTTACGTCAACATAGGGCTTTAAGCGTGATCCTTCTTCTTGTATAATATACTCAAGAATAGCCTTACTCGCTTTGAGGTTGTTCAACATTGTCCTCCTTTTTGTACTTACTACGAGTTACTTTGCATTTTTGGCTGCATTTTACACACTTCCATTTGCCCAATGAGGAGTCTGCTTTATCAGACTTAGCACAAGCTGCTTTAGTTGCAGGAGCGTTGCAGCATATTGACGTGTAGTTAAATATATTGTTAATTAGATTACTAATACTACTTGGTGCTTTCTTACTCTTGTTTGCCATTACTTTTCCTTTCTGTACTAAACTAATTTAGCATAAATACTTGATCGTAATTTTGGATCATTTTTTATAACGTCTATAACAGCAGCTTCTCCTTGTCCGAGAGTTACACCATTAAACTTAAACCACGGTCCAGCTTTTTCTATTACGTTTAGTGATATGGCATATCGGATTAAATCGGCTTCCTTGTCTATACCGACTCCATATATTAAATCTACTAGAGTCTCGCGCATTGGACTGCCAACTTTGTTCTTGACGGCTTTGATTTTAAGTACATGCCCAATAGGATGCTCTTTATCTCCGATAACATCTTTGCGTCTAACATCTAGTCGCAAACTAGCAAAGAACTTTAATGCCCTCCCGCCCGTTGTAGTCTCAGGGCTTCCAAACATTACACCAATCTTTTCTCGTATTTGGTTAATAAATATAAGTGTTACTCCGTTGTTGTTTGCTTTCCCTCGAAGCTTACGCATAGCTTGGGACATAAGACGGGCTTGTAGACCCATTGCGGAGTCGCCCATCTCCCCGTCAAGCTCAGCCTGTGGGACAAGAGCCGCCACACTATCAATGACTATCAAACTAACTGCTTTGGACTCGATAAGAGCCTCCGCTGTTTCTAGTGCTTGCTCTCCGCTATCCGGTTGGCTAATCAAAAGTTCATTAACATTTACTCCAAGTTTAGATGCGTAGGTAACATCTAAAGCGTGTTCTGCATCAATTAGAGCACAAAGATTATCAGTATTTTTTTGTTCTTCCGCTATAATGTGGAGCGCAAGGCTTGTTTTGCCACTCGATTCTGGACCAAATATTTCAACGATTCGCCCTCTAGGAATACCTCCACATTGTATAACATCGTTGTCTAGGCTGGCTATGTTCGTTGAGATAGAGGGGATTTGTACTCCGACGTTGGCTCCCATCCGAACGATTGTAGAATCAACCTTGAACTGTGTGTTAAGAACCTTGTTAAGACCTTCTATTAGTTTAAACCTTTCTGCTTTAGAAGGTGGTATAATTTCTTCTTTTTCTTTCTTTTTAGGCTTGGCTTGCGTGGAGTTACCGTCGCCAACCAAACCCTTAAGAGTGTCTAATACATCTGTCATTCTGCTTCCTTTTTGAACCGTTCTATTGTCGCCATGAATTGCTTAAACCTATGAAGGAACTTCTTACCTTGTGATCTAACTATAGCACCTTCTCCGTGAGTTGTCAACACTTCATCGAGTTTTGTTACTAAATCTCCGTTGCCCTGAAAAAACGCAAACCAACAGCATTCACAGTTAATCTTTTTAGGAATATTAGTTTTTGGTAGTTTATGATTGCATATAGTAACTCTATCATGTTGAACGGTTACATATAGTTTTCGTGCTTTACCTACCTCGGTCGGCGTCAAAATTGGTGTTTCTCGGAACCCAACTATATCATTCATCGTTTAGTGCCTCTGCCTCTGCCTCTTCTATAAGTTTGTCTATATCTTCTTTTTTAATGTATAGACCGTATTTTAAGAAAATAATACTAATGGTTAACGGATCGGGTTTTTTCAAATCTTTAACCTCTTCTGTTGCTTGTTGTATTAACGATTTATTAGATAGTGTGCTCAATTTACCTCCCGTTTTTACGCCTAATGGCTGTAAAGTATTTTGATACTGGACTAATGTTTCTTGCTATAAAGATTTGTCCAATAATTTGTTCTAGTGTTGCTCGTTCTTGCTGTTTGAAAGCTTCTTCTGTTTGTATGATATACGTTTTTACAAAATAAGGAAATACGTCTCTTTCTCCGTAAAAATCTTTCCTAAACCTCATTAAGCCGTCATCTATTGCGCTCTCTACATCACAAATAAAATCCATCAAATTTGGTTTTGCTGCATTTTTGGTAGATGGTCCTGTTGCATCGTAATTGCTAACACTTTTTAAAGAGCTACTAGTTCTAGCTGTTATATATTGTCCGGGTAGGTCTTCCTTGCTATAAGGATCACCAATAATCTCATCAAATGCTTTTTTGTTTGCGGCAAGTCTTTCTCGCTTGCTTACTTTTTGTTTTGTCATTCATACCTTTGATTTTCTTTTTTCTCGATTTAGTTTTTATACCGCCCGGTAGCGTTTTGTGTTCTCTTCCTAACGCAATAGTAGCTGGAGGTTGTGTAACATATTGCGCTGCATTTATAACCTGTTGGTCGTTGTCCCGAAACTTTCCTAATGCTCTGTTACATGTCATACAGAGTAGACCACGAACAAGCCCCGTAATATGGTCGTGGTCTACTGCTAACGCCATCCTAAACATACTAACATGTTTTTTGCATATTGCACAAGATGAATGTTGGAATGCAAGAATTATGTTATAGTCTTTTAGGGTAATTCCGTAAATTCTTTGTAGCCTTTTGTCTTTTGCTTTTTCTTGTGTTGTATATGTCATTATATTCTAATGTTGCCAAGGTCAATAATTACTAACTTTCCGTCATACTCTCTAACGTTGTCTCCTCGTACATCATGGGTATGCGTGTCTACAGCGTCTGCAACTAACCTAACTAAGGGACCGAGCCTTGTGTCACTCTCCTTCATTCCATGCTGGTAATAACGCATTAAAGTAATCGCAAACCCCGGTTTATCATCAGTTGGTTCCTCTTGTTGAAAATAGTAAATTTCTGGAAGATGCTTTTTTATCGGATATAAAGGACTATCAAAATCACTTTCAATGATTTTTTTATATACTTTATATTCATTATAAGAATGTTGTTGGTGTTTGGTTACGTAATTGTCAATTTTAATAACTAAAGGAAAATCTAAAAGCCTGTACGCATGCCTATAGCTTCCGCTGTCCAGATATTCCGTATCTAATCCAATCTTTTTAAAGTCTTCATAATCTTTATAGCGTATTGGATTAGCTTGTAACTTATCTATTACATTTTGTATGTCTTCGTTGGTCATGGGTTTATCTCCTGTTGTGAATATTTGCTCAATGTTTCCAATGTGTTTTGTAGATCACCTTTTCCGGCTTGCATACTTTTAGCTTTCATAGCCGCTACCTTACCTTCGGCTTGTTCATAAATAGAACTAGTTGCTCCTTCGTAGTATAGCGTTGTTGATCCTCCTGCTGAATACCGACTTAATCCGACACCTACATAAAAGTCGTTACCAAACGTTCCTTCTGTTTGTACAAAGGCTCCCTCTTGCAGAGTATCTTTTTCTAACTCATTTAGTCTAGCACGATTGGCTACTAACATGCAATCACAATCTTTAGCAATTTGAGAAGAACCATCTACGTTGTCTGAGGTAGCCACTTTACCAGCCGCTATCCGGTGAGGTTGTAGAATTCTTAACATCTGTATGTTATAGTCTTTGCCGATTTTTGCCAAACTTTTACTGATTTCTGATAAATATTGTGTCCTACTGCGTGTTCCGATAGTAGCATCACATAGAAGTTGAAGGTTATCAATCATAACCCATTTGACACCATAACGTCTAATACAAGCTACAATTAAGTTGTAAATATCTTCGGCTGATTTGTACTTGGGATAACAGAAGTACAAATTACCTTCTCTGTTTGCCGCCATTTGCTTAACACTAGGTATAGCCTGTTTGAAGGCGCTAGTAAGTGCTTTTTCCTCTTCAATCGTAGTAGCGAGTACATCGGGTATTCCTGTCTTGTGGCACAGCCATTTACGGGCCATTCTTGCTCGTGTCATTTCTAAGCATATTATAACACCATCTTCCCCATAGGTGTCAACCATAAATTCCATGATATTTAGGCCCATTGTTGTCTTGCCTATTTTCTCAGGAGCTATAATGTCGATAATGTCGCCTTCGTCGAATCTGACAATTTTACTCAAACTAGGCCAAGGTGTAGCATACTTTTGTCCTGATCCTTTACCGTCTAGTTCATCCTCAAACTCTTCTAGGGCATCTGCGCTGCTGCTAACACCGTCTACATCGAACAGGTCAGCGTCTTGTTTAAGCTGCTCGAACGCCTCTAGGGTGCCTCCGTTTTTAAACCACTCGTTTAAATCCTTACCAATTTTACCATCTAGTGTAGTAAAAGCTGGTAGTTGTATTTTATAACACCGTTCAATGCCGATTTTAACTGCTAGTGTTTGTGCTGCTTTTTGACCTACTTTGTCAGAATCGTAGCATATATAAATCTTTTCTAATCCAATACTATCAATTTTGTCTATCCATTCAGCTTTACGGATGTTGGCTCCGGGTACGCCGCACACATTGAGTATACCATTATCGAGAGCGCAAATGGTATCCATTTCTCCTTCAACGAATACTACCTCTTTGAGTCCTTCTTTTAGAATGTGCCCATTATATAGAACAGCGTCATATCCACGAGGACTATTAAATGCTTTCTCTACTTTAGTTAGATCGTTAGGGTCTGGTAAAGAACGAAAGTGAGCAAATACTGTGTTACCGTTGATAA
>Ga0302185_10001448_pt1 | contig 16649 bp, 16 predicted proteins | sample II_Bog_E1_1_FD_200231 | JGI IMG/M metagenome (GOLD analysis project Ga0302185, IMG submission 200231) | Peat permafrost microbial communities from Stordalen Mire near Abisko, Sweden - II_Bog_E1_2 | ecosystem: Environmental > Terrestrial > Soil > Wetlands > Peat | place: Sweden: Abisko... | reverse complement strand
CGCGCGGCGCGGCGGCGGCGGGCTTGCATGGCGGCGAAGTCTCGGCGCGGAGCACTGGAGCGTGTCATGCCTTATAGCTTACTGCTATATGTCTAATATTGACACTATATTATGCGAGGTTCAGTAAGGCGGCCCAGGTTGCGCAGTCGCCGGAGGTTCAAGCGGAGTTGTCTGATGGTACAGCAAAAGGGCAGGCGTGGGCGCTATTGCCCGTAGAAGGCGATCAGAACTGGGGTGCGGCTTCAACCCTTCTGCGCAACCCTACAAATGAATCCAACCGCCGCGAATGAGTGTAAGTGATCCCACCGCGACGAGGATCCAGAGAAGGATTCCCTGAAGAAATGGTCGAACTCCGACTTCGCGGAGCGTTTTCATGGAGAGGCCGGTTCCAATGAGAAAAAGCGTGACGGCTAGGCCGATGCCCCCAAGATGCTTGAGCACTGGATAGGCGGACTGGAAGATGTGGACATAAGTATTTGAGACGGCCGCAAGACAGAAAAAAAGAATGAACCAAGGCCATTGAATGCGCGCCTTGCTCTTGTTTGCCATAGCGGTTCCGACCGAAAGCGGTACGATCCACAGAGCGCGGGCTAACTTGACGGTGGTGCCGACAGTCAGAGCAACTGCTCCGTACTTTGCTGTCGCGCCGACGACGGAACTGATGTCATGAATGGAGAGCGCTGCCCACAAGCCAAACTGCGACTGAGTCATGTGCAACGCAGTCCCGATTGCTGGAAATGTTAGCAGAGCAATCGAGTTCAGCACAAAAACGGTTCCGAGCGAGACGGCAATCTCCTCCCGGCTCGCATTGGTAATTGGGGCAATCGCGGCAATGGCGCTGCCGCCGCAGATGGCCGTGCCACACGAGATGAGATAAGAGATTCTCTGCTTCACTTGCAAGAGTCTTCCCAGCCCCCAGCCCAGGAGCAAGGCGATGCTGATGCTGCCCGCGGTATAGATGAACCCCGAGCGTCCAGCTTGCATAACCTGCTGCAAATCCATACCAAACCCAAGTCCGACGACGGATGCCTGAAGGAGGAGTTTAGATAGTTTCTTCGCCTCAACATGGAATGGATGAAGAAATGTGAACCCGTAGATGAGGCCACCCGCCAGCGCAATGGGTGGCGACACGAGACCACTCGCGGCGAGGATCAATCCGATGAAGAATATATTCTTGGACATAGAACAAGTGTCGCTAAGACATGCGCCCGTGTCCAAGCAGAACTACTCATTGCACATAAGCGCATCTTATGGCCCTATCAACTACGACCGTCTGGCTTTGACCAGTGTTCTCTGCAAGCCTGCGCGTGCGATGAGAAACCTGCGGAATTGATGAGCCAATCCTTGTGGCTCAGGACCCTTTACGAACGTGACCAGGAACTCTCGCCTAATCCGGAGTCCTTCGATATCAACGATCTTGAAACTTGTGTTGAGTCTCAGATCTTTGGCAATCGCCCATCGAGAAACAAAACCGACTCCCAGTCCGGCTTCAACGGCAGATTTGATGGCCTCGGTCGAATCAAGTTCCATCACGATATGCATCGCACTCCGCTTGGCGCCCTGCCGTTCAAGCGCCATTTCAATCACTCTGCGCGTACCGGAACCGCGCTCCCGCATGAGCAGCGGGGCGGCGCACAAGTCGGAAATGGAGACGGAGGTGCGTTCAGCCCACTCATGCGCAGTAGACGCAATCAAGACTAATTCATCCTCCAGAAATGGCTCGCTCTTGACTTCACGGCTTCGCGCCGGACCTTCGATGAAGCCCAACTCGATCTTCTGCTTTTCCACGGCATCAACGATGTGCTCTGTGTTGCCACTTATCAGTGTCGGATGAACGCGGGGATGCTCCTTGCAGAACTCGCCCAGAAGACGCGGCAACACATACTGAGCGATGGTCGTGGAAGCTCCAAGGGAAAGTTGCCCGGCGTGGTCGCCGGTGAGGGCTACAATATCGCGCTCTACCTGAACGAAAAGCGAATAGACCTGCTTCGCGTACCGCAGGAGAACCTTGCCTGCCGGCGTCAGAGTGATCTGCGCCCCAGAGCGATCAAACACTTGAACGCCAAGCTCCTCCTCAAGCGCCTTGATCTGAAGGCTCACCGCAGGTTGAGTGAGGTATAGCTCTTCGGCGGCTTTGCGGAAGCTGAGCTGTTCAGCAACTGCCCGGAAGACCACCACACGGAAGTTTTCAAGACTTGCCATTCGACTATTAGAACACCGGTTTGTGGGTTGAGAAACGGCCTTCCACGAGTTAGTCTAAATCCGTGCCGCGTTTCGAAGGCAATGGCCTTCCTGTTTCATTTAGGGAAAGAGAGAATGGTGGCAATTCAATTAGGACTTACGGTTGCATTTGTCGCGCTCGGCACAATCAACATACGCAGATACTCCTGTGTAAGAATGGAGCGCAATCGAAGCGCGATGGTTGGATCACAGGACACTTCCAGGGAGCGGCAGCGATCAATGGCCGCTCGCAGGTCGCGCAGAAATGCAACACAGGATGGGCAGGCCTCAATATGTTTGCGCATCTGTTCGCAGGTAAGCGGTTCCATTCTCCCGTCAAGATATTCGGAGAGGTTGGCGAACAGGTCGCGGCATTCCGGAGGACGTTGCCGGTTCTTAGCCTTGGCGGTTTTTCGCTTCATTGCAGTGGGTTTGGCATCATTCAGATCATCAGGAGCATCACTTAGGAGTTGGTTCATCATCTTGCGCACGCTTAAACGTGCTCGATGAAGCCGAATCCGAACCGTTCCCTGCTGAAGCGAGAGAATCTGCGCAACCTGCTCGGTGGTCAACTCTTCCATATCGTGGAGCACGAGAACGATGCGCAAGGCCGGCGGGACGCGCAGAATCGCCTGATGCAGCAACTGGTGCTGCTGGGAGGTGATCACGTTGTGTTCCGGACCGGCCGCCGCATCCGCCAGCAATCTTCCCAATTCCTCACCATCCGGCATCAACTCGTCGAGCGAGAGGAGGTTTGCCGGGGCGTGGGCTGGCTTGCGGCGCATGCGCCAGCAGCGGTTTCTGGTGACGGTGTAAAGCCAGACAGCCATCTGCTGCGGGGTCTCAATCTTGGCCAAGTGCCTGAGGGAACGGGAAAGCACCTCCTGCATGGTGTCTTCCGCGTCTTCAGGATGCCCGCAGACCTTCATGCTGAAGGAATAGACCGTATTCTGCAGCAAACCGATCGCCTCTTCGACAGCTTCAGGCGTGTTGCGGCGCAAGAGATCGGTGGCTCGGATTAGTTCTGGTCGCATGGCATGGGGTCGTCGAAAACTACATCAGTATATTCCTACGAATGTGTGCGCCGCCCTACACTAACAATTCCACTGGTACAAAAGATCGGGCAGGCGGGGACCAGGCCAAGCGTCATGAGGACTTTGTTCTCTTCGTTGCCGGCTTGAGCAGGGTCTCACGGACCTCGCAAACAAAGCGTGTCATGGATTGTGAAAGGTGTTCCAGCACTGCGGCCCATTCCTCCAGGTGCCGTTCGCCTTGTCGCGTGAGTTTGTACACGCGGCGCGCTGGACCTGCCTTGTTCGTCTCCCATTCGGACTTGACATTTCCGTTTGTCTCCAACTGCCGAAGAGTCCTATAGAGAGCGGCCTTCTCAATTGCTGTATCCGTGAGGGCATGCTCCTGCATCTCCGCGCAGAGGTCGTAGCCATAGGCGTGGCCCTTCTTCTTGAGAAGGAGCAAGACGAGCGGCTCCACAAATCGATAAAGATTTCCCATGCCGCAAGAGCAAGGGTAATTCTTGCCGTGACGCTTACATACCTTTCGTGGCACTCCTATCCTCCATATGGCTTCGCTCTTCCGCAAGCCAATGGCTTCACCCTATCACAAACGAAAATAGATGTGAAATGCACCTAGAAACATCGCCAGCCTCTTGCTGTTCGTGAGCCGTACAGCTAGTATATAGGTGTAATTAGCACCTGTAAGGCTGAGGCTCTCGAAATGGACGAGAAGGCGGGTGTGTTGAGGTTTTATTGTGAAATTGGCGGGATGCGAGGAAGTGGCTATCAGCAAGATTTTCGAAGAATGCTTGAAATGCCGTCATTTTCGCCCTCTCCTATAACAAACTTGTTGAAGAAAGGATATGTTCACATGAGAATTGCAATTCCTACTACGGGGAACTGTCTGAATCCGCACTTTGGACACTGCGAAAAGTTTGCTATTTTTGACGTTGACCCCAAGACGAAAATGGTCATTGCCACAACGGAAGAGCTTGCCCCGGAACATCAACCGGGCCTCTTGCCGGTATGGCTCAAGGAGCGCGGCGTGACCGTTGTTATCGCTGGCGGTATGGGAGCACGCGCACTTTCGTTGTTTCAGGAGGCTTCGATTGAAGTCATCACTGGGGCGCCTGCTGAGAGTGTTGCTACTCTCGTCCGCAAGTATCTGGATGGATTGCTTGTATCTGTCGAGCACCTCTGTGAACATGTCTGCAATCACTGAGTCTTCCGATTTAGCTTAGGGTTCAGGGAGCGAGCATGGCGAAGAAGCGGGTGGTAGTTGTTGGCGGCGTGGCGGGCGGGGCAACCTGCGCGGCACGTCTTCGGAGGCTTGACGAGGAAGCGGAGATCGTTATATTGGAACGCGGCCCCTACGTCTCTTTTGCCAATTGCGGCTTGCCGTACTATGTCGGCAACGTGATCAAGGAAGAGTCCAAGCTCTTGCTGGCCTGGCCAGCATTGTTCCGAGAACGATTCAACATGGAGGTGCGCACGCAAAATGAAGTTCTCGCGATCAACCGCGAGGCGTCAACAGTTTCGGTGCGCAATCTTGAGACAGGGCGAGAGTACAGCGAATCTTATGATGCGCTGGTGCTGTCTCCGGGCGCGGCGCCTATCAGGCCGCCGTGGCCGGGAATCGATCTACCAGGTATCTTTACGTTGCGCACGGTTCCTGATAGCAGGGAGATCCGGCACTGGATCGACGAGAAGAAACCGCGCAACGCAGTTGTCGTAGGCGGCGGATTCATCGGTCTTGAGATGGCGGAAAACCTTGCCCATCGTGGAATCGCTGTGACGATTGTTGAGATGGCTAATCAAGTGATGCCTCCGCTCGATCCTGAAATGGCCGAGTATGCCAAACAGCGACTGGAGTCACGCGGAGTCGTTCTTGCTTTGGCCGACGCTGTAGCCGAGTTTAGACAAGGAAGTAACGGCGGTTTGAGTGTGCATACGCAAAGCGGAATGGCTTATGAAGCGGACCTCATTGTGCTAGCCATTGGAGTCCGTCCAGAGACGATGCTTGCGCGGGACGCTGGTCTGGAATTGGGCGAACGGGGAGGTATCCGTGTAGATAGCCAAATGCGCACCAGTGATCCACGCATTTGGGCTGTTGGCGATGCTGTTGAAGTCAGGAATCGGGTCACTGGCCAATGGGAACTGATTCCTCTGGCTGGGCCGGCCAATCGCCAGGGACGAGTGGCTGCTGATACGATCTGCGGCCGCGATGCGCATTTCGATGGCGTCCAGGGAACAGCGGTTTGCGGCTTCTTTGATTTGACCGTGGCGCTGACAGGCGCGACAGAAAAGTCTCTTCGCCGCGCAGGGCTGGACGACTTCGAGAGTATCTATCTGCACCCTGGAAATCACGTCGGCTATTATCCGGGTGCGCAAGCCATTCATCTGAAACTGCTCTTCCGCAAATCGGATGGTCTGGTGCTGGGCGCGCAGGCCGCGGGTGAAGAAGGCGTCGCGCGACGGATCGACGTGATCGCAACGGCAATACAGATGAAGGCTACCGTCTTCGATCTCGAAGAAGCTGAACTCTGCTATGCGCCTCAATACGGTGCAGCAAAAGATCCAGTAAACATGGCGGGGATGATCGCGGCCAATGTAGTGCGCGGCGATGTGCAGATTGCGCCTTGGAATGAATTGGACTCGACGGGAGCGTTTCTCCTGGACGTGCGTCAGCCGAATGAATTTGACGCTGGATCGATTCCGGGGTCGGTCAATATTCCGCTGGGGCAACTGCGGTCGCATCTGCGCGAGCTGCCCACGGACAAAGAGATATGGATTAACTGCGGTGTTGGACAGCGTGCCTATTACGCTTGCCGTATCCTTTCTCAGCATGGTTTGCAAGCACGCAATCTATCGGGGGGATATAGCACGTATCGTGTTTGGCATCCGTGACGGCTCTGATCGTCCATCGGATTTGATATCAGCAGGTTCAGAATGGCCATGACCACCGAATCGGTTGGTCATGTGTGCCGCACCAGTTGAAAGTTGAGGAAAGTCATGCTTCAAGAACTAGTCAGCAGCGATCCGGAGATACGCCTTGGCGATAGCTCGGGGTCGTCGTGCTTCGCTTGCGGGCCAGACAATCGCCGTGGGCTGCATCTGAACTTTCAGAGAAACAAAGTTGGAGAAATGGTTGCCGAATGGATCCCAGAACCAGAATTGGAAGGTTTCCAGGGCATCGTTCATGGAGGCATCGTCAGCACTGTCCTGGATGAAGCCATGTCAAAAGCAGTAGCCGAATCGGGAGTTAAAGCGCTAACGGCCGAACTCCGTGTTCGCTTTCGACAGCAAGTAGCTTCAGGGAGAATGATCTGTGTCCGCGGATGGATCGACAGCCAAAGCAAACGCATGACGAAAACCGAGGCGGTCCTAAGCTCCTCCGATGGAACTGAACTTGCACATGCGTGGGCAACCTTCCTCGCGTTGAAGTATCTGGGAAGCATCCAATCATAATAGGCATTGGTATCCGCAAGGAGGATGCTCTTGGCGCCTAAGCCCTTTGTTGAACTGTTACTCTCAAGATAAGAGCATTCGCACCCGTTTTTTGCTCCCGGAGATATCTTTTCGCTGCTCTGCGCGGCTTTGCGGGACTCGGGCGTGTTCGTTTTGAATTGACAAAATGGAGGGTTGGCGCAATGAGTTGGATCATAGGTTGTGCGATAGTGGCAATTGCGGGAGGCGCGCTCTTGCGTGGCCAATCCAGCCTAATCTCACCTGAGGCTGCGCAGGCATATCTCAAGAATGGAGCATTGGTGATCGATGTGCGCACTCCCGCCGAATTCAGCGCGGGCCATCTGCCAAATGCGAGCAATATTCCTCTTCAACAGATTGAATCTGGAGCGCCTCTGCCCCTGAGTGATAAGAATCAGGTGTTGCTGCTGCATTGCCAAGGGGGGATGCGAAGCGCCAAGGCGAAGAAAATACTGAGCGGCTTGGGTTATGTCAATGTCTTCGATCTTGGCTCCTACAGCAGAGCGGCACAGATTGTGGCCGCCCAGTAAGCCGATTTCATTGAATACATTGCCGCTCGGCATCGCTCGCAATCTGCGTGGCTTCGATCATTTCAAGGCAAATCGGGCAGATTTTCTTCAGCCACTCGCGCGATTGCGGCATCTCCGCTTCGGAATTCGAAGCAATCCAGGCTCGCAACAAGGCAATCGCGAGAGCCAATTCGGCACCCGGACGGCTTGCCTCCAATCGGTACATCTGTCGGTAAACTTCATCTTTCAGATGCTCGCTCCACTTTGATGGAGAAGCAGTGGCTCTGGCTGTGCTCTTGCGCGGAGTCATTGCTCGCTCTCTTTATCGATGTTTCCCTGAACGAACCATGAGTATTTTCCGATATTGCTCTGTTTGACCGCAATGAAACCAGCGGATAGCACGGTGTCAGTGGCATCTGAAGCGCTAAGGCGATGATGGAGTGGAGGCCCATGCTCGGGTTCCACATCCGGCCGCCAATCGAGAATAGCGATTTGTCCACCGCTCTTCAGAAGGCGTTTAGCCTCCAACAAAACGGTGAGGCAGTCCGCAAACTCGTGCCACACATTTGCCATGAAAACCAGATTGCAAGATGCGTTTGGAAGCCCGGTTGAATCTGCATCTGCATTGATTACGCGGATGTTGGATATGCTTCCCTTATCCAGTTTGGACTGTAGGTGCCCAAGCATTTCAGCCTGACAATCTACCGCGTATACCAAGCCAAGCGGCCCTGCTGCTTGAGCAAGGGGCAACGAGAAGTACCCAGTTCCCGCGCCGATGTCTGCAATCGAGTCACCGGATTGGAGTGACAATGCGCCAATCACTACGGCTGGCGGAAGCCAGAGCAAGCGCTCCGGATCGTCGAGCCTGTCCGCCAGCGATGCGTTCATCAGCCGATCATTCATGTTGTTCTCACTTCCCTCCGCAGCAGCCCGCATCTTTCATGCCCATGGCGCGAAAAATGGCCATCGCGGGACACCAGTTGGTAAATGCCGATTGAAGAAGGTTAAGGCTGACAAAAACCGTGAGCCATAACCAATAGATTGAAACGTAATGCGCAAGCGCAAGTGACAACAGCACCACGACGCCTGCCATCAGACGTACACCGCGTTCGACGGTCATAGGGAATCTCCTTATTCGGTTTCAGGTTGATGTCCAGGCCCGGCTTGATGCCGCGAATGAACCATGTAGTAAAGCACAGGAATGGTCGGCCACGAGAGGAAAGTCGAAGCCACTGCTCCGGCAATCAGTGATATTGCAAGCCCTTGAAAGATGGGGTCTGTAAGAATCGCGCTGGCACCGACAACGACCGCCGCCGCGGTCAGCAGCATAGGACGGAATCGAGTTGCGCCTGCATCGATCACTGCTTCGGAAAGCGGCATTCCCTGGCGGATTCTGAGTTCGATGAAGTCAACGAGGATGATCGAGTTACGGACGATGATGCCGGCGCCTGCAATAAAGCCGATCATCGACGTGGCCGTGAAGAATGCGCCCAGCATCGCGTGCGCTGGCATGATGCCCACCAGAGTGAGGGGAATCGGTGCCATGATGATCAGCGGCACGATGAAGGAGCGGAACCAGCCCACCACAAGGACGTAAATGAGCACCAGCACAGCGGCGAACGCCAGGCCCATGTCGCGGAAGACCTCGATCGTGATTTGCCATTCTCCGTCCCACTTCATCGAGTAGTGGTCCGTGGATTCCGGCATTGACGCGTTATATCGAGTCAGCGTATATCCTGCCGGAAGCGTGAGATGGTCGAGTTCCTTGTTCATCTTCAGGATGGCGTAGACGGGGCTTTCCACTGCTCCAGCCACGTCGCCTGTGACATAAACCACGCGACGCAGGTTCTTGTGATAAATACTGCGTTCGATGGTTTTGTGCTCGACGATGACCAACTCCCGCAGCGACACCATGCCACCATCCGCGCCAGGCAGGCGAATATTGTCCAAACCCTGCTCGGAAGAGCGATCCGCGCGGTCAAGTTCGACCATTGCTGGAACGGGCTCCCGCGCGGTTTGATCATGGAGCAGGCCGACCTCCGTGCCTGTGACGGCGAGCGCAAGAGCACGGGCCACGTCAGAGACTGCGATGCCATGCTCAGCCGCCTTCACCTCATCCACACGGATTTCCAGCCGTGGTTGTGGGTCTTCGACATACCAGTCGGTATCAACCACGCCCGGAGTGTGCTGAAAGATCGACTTGATTTGTCGCGCAACCTCAGTCTGGCCAGCCAAATCCGGGCCGTAGACCTCGGCTACCAGTGTCTGAATCACTGGCGGCCCTGGCGGCACTTCACTGACTTGAATGCGTGCGCCATACTGATTGCCTATCTCATCAAGCAACGGCCGCAGCCGCTTGGCAATGGCATGGCTCTGCACACTGCGCTGCTTGGCAGGCAGCAGGTTTACCTGAATGTCGGCCTGGTTCGGTTGGCGGCGCATGTAGTAGTGGCGCACCAGCCCATTGAAGTTATACGGTCCGGAGGTTCCCGTGTAGGTTTGGTAGTTCAGCACGTCCGGCTGGCGCGCGAGTTCTTCGCCCAGCGCCTGCGCAACGCGCGCCGTTTGTTCCAGCGGCGTGCCATCGGGCATATTGATGACAACCTGCAGTTCGCTCTTGTTGTCGAACGGCAGCATCTTTACACGCACCAGTCCCAGGGGCACTAGCGCCATTGAGACCACAAGCAATATCGCCACTCCAATGAAAAACAGGATGCGATTGCGCGGAGACAGAATCAGCGGCGTCATGATGCGCCGATAGACCATGATCCGCCAGTTGTCGGCCTCGGGCTCCAGCATTTTGGCTCCTTCGAGATGCCGGCCAACAAGACGAAGGGCAGCCCAGGGCGAAACCACAAATGCCACCAGCAGCGAAAAGAGCATGGCTGCGGATGCCCCCACCGGGATGGGCCGCATATACGGTCCCATGAGCCCGCGCACAAAAGCCATCGGCAGTACGGCAGCAATCACGGCAAAGGTTGCCAAAATGGTGGGGTTGCCAACCTCGGCAACTGCTTCCACCGCGACCTCACTCATTGCCCGGCCATGATTCTCCGGCAACCGGAAGTGGCGCACCATGTTTTCGACAACGACGATGGCATCATCCACAAGAATGCCGATTGAGAAGATCAAAGCAAAAAGCGTGACGCGATTGATGGTGTAGCCCAGGAAGTAAAACACTGACATGGTGAGCGCCAGCGTGACCGGAATAGCTAACAGCACGACACCCGATTCGCGCCACCCCAGGAAGAGCGCTACGAGGAGAGTCACGGACAAAGTTGCCAGCAGCAGGTGCTCAAGCAATTCGTCCGACTTGTTTTTCGCTGTCTCTCCGTAATTCCGCGTGGTCGTCACCGTTACATCGTTGGGTATGGTCACGCCCTCCATCTCATGCACACGCTTGAGTACGGCATTCGAGATATCGGTTGCGTTGGTCCCCTTGCGCTTGGCCACCGTAATCGTTACGGCCGGATACTGGCGCGCTCCCTGCGACGCTGTGGCGCCTGCATTCGTCGTCCCGTAGACCACGTAGTCCGAAGGCTCCGCGGCGCCATCCACAATTTTGTCTGCTACATCGCGCAGGTACACCGGATGCCCGCGAACCACGCCCACAACTACGGACTCCAGGTCCTCCCGGTTGGTGAAGAGATTGCCGGCATCGACACGGACCTCCTGGTTATTCTCAGAGAAGTTTCCCGCCTGCACACTTGCGTTTGCGGCTTGCAAATGTCCAACGATAGCCATCGGCGATAGGCCGTAGGCACTCAGCTTTTCCGTACTCAGCACAACACGCATGGTGCGTGGAAGTCCGCCGATGATAGTCGTTTCCGACACATTGCCGATTTGCGCGATGTTGTGTTGCATCTCATCCGCGATGGCACGCAGTTGATAACCGTTGTAATGCTCACCCCACAGAGTCATGGCCAGGATCGGCACATCGTCAATGGAACGAGCCTTGATGAGCGGCTGCGAAACTCCCGGCGGCATCTGATCGAAGTTTGAGTAAAGCTTGCTATAAACCTTGATCAGCGCGTCTTCTTGCGGTGTGCCGACAAGAAAGCGCACAATCACCAGGCTCTGGCCCGGCGCCGACGTCGAGTACACATATTCGACGCCGGAGATCTGATGCACCAGGTTTTCGATGGGCAGCGTAACGCGCTCTTCCACCTCAGCCGGGGATGCGCCCGGCATGGCGGTGGAGATGTCCAGCATCGGAACAAGGATCTGCGGCTCTTCCTCGCGGGGAATGATGGCGACCGCGAAGATTCCGATGGCCAGCGACGCCGCAATGAACAGCGGAGTTAGCTTGGAGTTAAGAAATGAATGCGCCAACCGCCCAGCTATTCCAAGGTCTTGCGTCATGGCTGAACCTCAATGCGCTTGCCGGCGAGGTCCCGATCTGAAGGTGCGTCAACGAGTTTTTCACCGGCAGACATGCCCGACAGCACTTCGAAGCGATCCCCCTGTACTGCCCCCAGCGTGAGGTAGCGAAGTTGCGCGATCCCCCGTCCGTCGAGAACATACACGCAGGAGAGTGAGCCACGTAAAACCACCGCTGAGCGCGGAATGAGTATCGCTTGCCGGACGCCATTGGCAAATTCCGCCGTCCCATACATGCCCGCGCGCAGCTGGGTCAGCGGTGGCAGGTTGATCTTGACGAGAAAGCTGTGGCTCGATGGGTCAGCGGCAGGAACAATCTCCGCAACAACACCGGCGATCTTCGAAGACGAATCGCCGCTGATCGCAACTGGGGTCTTCATCCCCTTGTGAATCGTGGCAATTGCCGACTCATCCACAGTGGCATAAAGTTGCAATGCTCCTGCCTGATCCACCTGTACTAAGGGCACGCCCGGTGCGGCCATCGTTCCCGGATCTGCCTGCCGCGCCGTTATCACGCCTGCGAACGGCGCGACCAGCCGCGTATAACTCATCATTGTGCGAGCCCCGCTCTCCTGCGCCCGCGCCGCGCTGGTCTGCGCACGCACAGCATCGAGGTTCGCCGCTGCCGCTTCGGACCGGCGCGACACTTCGTCCATCTCCTGCGCGCTCACGCTCTTCTGCGATTCAAGCTGCTTGTACCGGCCCAGCGTGCTCAGCGCCAATGCGGCATTGGTCTGTGCGGCAACCTGGGCGCCCTGCGCAGCCTTCACGCCCGCCTGTGCTTGCTCAACTTGCGCGCGCAATGCCGCGTCGTCAAGCACCACTAGTGTTTGGCCGGCCCGGACGTTGTCTCCTTCACGCACCAGCACCTGCTGAACCCGGCCCATTACCTGAGCCGATACCACCGCAGTCTCCCTGGCATGAACAGTGCCCGTCGATCGCAGGTTCACAGGCACCTCTTGCTCCTGGCTTTCAACAACCCGTGCCTGCATCGTTTGCACAGTCCCTGTCGTTGCGGCAGTTTCGCCGCCATGGCAGCCGGCGATCATCGCCACGGAAACGGCAAGCAAACTTGCCGAAAAGATATACTTCATTGCAGTCCCTCCGCGGCATCGGGGGTCAGAGTCCCCGTTGCGTATAAAAGTTGGCTATAGGCCATGGCATTTCCATACACCGCATGCCAGTAATTGGATTGGCTCTGCCGCTCTGCGTCCTCGGCTCGCAACAAATCGGTGATAGTGGCAAGTCCCGCGCTGTAACGGTTCTTCAGAATGCGCAGACTCTCAGCCGATTGATCCATTGCGGCCTGTGCCGTTTCCAGTTGCAGTGCCGCTGTCTGCCGGTGAATGTGCGCCTGGCTCACTTCGAGCCGCAGATGCTGCTGCGCAGCAGTTACTTGCGCGTCGATCTTCTGTTTTGCCGCGCTCTCCCTCGCCAATTGTGCGCGCTTGCCGGCTGGGAAAAGGTCCACACTGATCTGGACGCCGGCCACCCAGTTGTTGCCTCCCGTGCCGCCAAACGATGTGCGATCTTCTTCCCAGTTTCCGTAGGCGCTTACACGCGGTCCGAAGTCAGACTTTGCCGCTCCCACAGCGGACGCCTGCGCCGACTGCACCTTTCCCAACGCAGCCAGGTCCGGGCGCGTCTTTGCGGCCGTCGCCATCTCCTCTTCCAGCGCGCCCTGTGGAAACACATGCGGCTCAATTGGCTTGAGCGCGCTTGCGTTCAGGTCCGGCGCGCCCATCGCTTCGCGCAGTGCCGCCCACGCCAGTTCCAGGTCGCCCTGGGCCGCAATCAACTCCTCTTTGCGCGCGGCCTCATTCACCGCGGCCGACATCTGGTCCGACTCCACCACAAGCCCCGCCTTCACATGTTCGCCCACCGATGTCAGCAGAGCTGCCGCAGTCTCCTGTTCGTGCTGTGCAACGTCGATCTCCCGCTGCGCATAGAGCACCTGCTGATACGCCTCAACAACGCGGATCACGATCTGCTGGTCCACAGCTTTGGCGGTGGAGGAGGCTCCTTCTTTGAATAAATCGGCACGGTGAATCTCCCGCTCCGTCTTGAAAGAATCGAACGCCACCCACTGTCCCGAGAAGCGCGTAGAGAAATTTCCGATCGGCTGTGGGTAGTTCAGTGCGTTCAGCGCAAAATCGGCCTGCGTGAACTGCCGCTGCCGAAGACGAGTGCCGAAAGCATAAACCGGGTCGTTGCCACGCGAAATGTCTTCCGTAAAGCCGAGTTGCGGCAGCAGTCGCATACGCGCAATAGCTGCTGCGGCCTTGGTGTCGCTCAAGTCGGCGCGGGCGATTGCGGCTTGTGGGCTCTGCTGCAAAGCCTGATCGATTGCTTGTCGCAGCGACAGCGTTTCTTGCGCCGGGGCGGCAAATCCCCACATCCCGAGCAGGAGAGACAGACCTAGACCTCGATAAAGGCGAGAACTCATTGGGCGAAATGTCCTTCGATTGTGCATTCATATGAATAAAGTCATGGAATTGGGAATTCGTTACAAGCGATGTAAACAAAAATCAGCCGATGGCTGCCAAGCAATGCCGAATCGGACTCCGGGGCATAGGAACTTCAAACTGCAAAGGCTGGGAATATATGAACCTGAAAAGATGCAAAGCATTGATTGCGCTCGGCTAGAGAAAATCCAAATAGCGAGCGCCGAAGCCGGTTGTTTCATCCTCATAGGCAAGCAGGGCAGCAAGATTGTCCCGCAGGTGAATACGGAGGTTCACAAAACGGGCGCGCGCGAATATACTTAGCGCCCAATCAAAATACGTTGCAACGGCAATAATATACTTGCAACACCATTATCCTGCGCTTCCCAGCTTGACAAGGGACATGAGTCGGCGCAGAGATAAGAAATGGGAAACTGCCTAGAGCCTACAATCGCCGAATCATTTGAAGGAATCGACGATCCCTTGCACAAGGTTCGCCAGTTCTCGGAGCGAAGGAACTACAGGCTTGCCTTTGAAGACTTCAACATCTCCAAAAGCTATATCGAAGGACGGCTTCATATCCTCGTTTTTTTCTGTATTGCCGGGAAAACGAAAGAGTATCTCGCCCTTTTTCGGAACAAGCAAGGGACCGACCCATGGGACCAAAATGGGCTTTTTCTCGGTGGATGGGATGCGTCCGAAAAAGTCCGACATCCCGAACATTTCAGCCGTCTCAGCCTCACTAACAGCGTAGTTTATCCCGCCGACACATTGGGTCTGCGTGAGGATAAGGTTGTGTTTGTCGGTAATATCCATTCTATGAAGCCCCCAGAAGCGGTCATCCCCTCCGAGGTATGGCTTCAGGCTGTCGATTCTCTTTTCGTCGGCAATACTCATGCCTTGTACTTGGCCGGGCGCGCTAATTACATATTGGCTGGGACTCTTGCCAATAGGGAAATACGTGCTCTTCGTCGGCACAGCGCAATTATCTCTGACGAGGGCGGCGGCGAGATGATCCAATGCCGATCTGAGATTGTGGACAGCATCCCCGATAATCAGGCTAATGACGGGATCGACTTCGGCGACATCCTCGACCATGTAATCGGTATGTGCCGTCACTGCTGTCCAAGATAACGTGAGGTGTTCTGGGCGGACGTTGATCTGACAGGAAATAGGGCTGCGAACCCTGGCTTTAACGGAGCGGGTTGGACAGCTTCGAGTTATGCGTCGCGTTGTCTGCTGTCTAAGATGGACTCCGATACCGTTCTGTCATTGTGCGCCATAGCTTGAGTCGAGTGATTCTGCTGTCCAAGTCAGCCGAAGGCCAGTTCCAGTTGTGGTGTGGGTGGCATTTCCGGTGCCTGGAAGGGATCGTCGATCCACTTCCACAGGTTGCGGTAGACGAACAGTTGCTGGCGCAGCAGAACCATGAAGTTGGACAAGTGCCAGCCGAAGGTCGATTTCATGTGCAGGATCTTGACCAGCAGCATGGCGATCAGCGCCGTCCAGATCTGCGTCTTGAGCGCGTTGGCCGAGGTGCCGACGAAGGTCTTCACTTTGCAGGACTGTTTCAGGGCCTTAAAAAATAGCTCGATCTGCCAGCGGTTCTTGTAGATTTCGGCAACCGTGGCGGCGGCCAGCTTCATGTTGTTGGTCAGGAAGACCAGGGCGCGCTGCTGCTCTTCGTCGAAGAACTCTATGCGGCGCATCATGGGCGGGTTGTCGTTCTTCGCGGCCTGCTGCGTCATGCAGATGACCTTATCGCTCACCAGTCCCTTACGCAGGGGAAGATTTCGATCCTCGACTTCGATGATGTCCGCGTTCGTCTTCAGACGGGTGACGAAGTAAACGCCCTGCTGGGTCAGCCGCTCGAACCAGTTGTAGTCGGTATAGCCGCGATCAAAGACCAGGATGGTACCGGGCGCGAACTCCCACTGGCGGGTGACGGTGACTTCGTGCTGCTTGCCGTCGGTGATGACCATGTAGCAGGGCAGCAGGCCATCGTGATCGAGCATTAGATGCAGCTTGACGGCTCCCTTGGTGCGGCGGAACTGCGCCCAATCGAAGACAGAGGCGCACAGTTCGATAGTGGTGGCGTCAATCGACAGCAGCTTGTTCTTGAAGCGGAACTTGTGCCGGACGCCCGACTGTTGGGCCTGACTGCGAGCAATCTCCAGCGTTCGATAGAAGAGATCCTCGAAGAGTGCGCTGGGACGGTGTGCGTTGGCATAGGCCAACGTGGAGCGCTTGGGCGCCGCGAGCAGGCCCAGATGCCGCAGCTTGCCTTCGCTGGCGGCCAAGCCGTTGGTGATGTCGCGCAGGCTCGTGACCGAACCCAACTGGCAGAACAGCATGGCCACCAGTTGGCCCCAGCAGGTAAAACCCTTGGCGTTGCGCTCGGCATCATGCTTGCGGACAGCGGAATCGAATTCCGCGCGGGGAATCAACTTCAACACTTGAGAGAAAATGCTGCATACTGTGGACAAGGCTGCGTCCTCCTCTGACGCTGAGTTCTAGACAAACCCAACCTATCAGAACGGCGCAGCCTTACCTCTATACCTGACCTACTACCGATTTTCCTGTCTTGGACAATAGTG
>Ga0302185_10001447_pt1 | contig 16655 bp, 21 predicted proteins | sample II_Bog_E1_1_FD_200231 | JGI IMG/M metagenome (GOLD analysis project Ga0302185, IMG submission 200231) | Peat permafrost microbial communities from Stordalen Mire near Abisko, Sweden - II_Bog_E1_2 | ecosystem: Environmental > Terrestrial > Soil > Wetlands > Peat | place: Sweden: Abisko... | reverse complement strand
TCCCATGCCTTGCATCGACTACATCATCTTTTTATATATCTCGATGCTCTTTGTCCAGAAATTAGCCAATGCAATGGCTGCAAATCCCATCTCGAGAATGGACTTCAATCCTCCCATCATTTTGAACCACTCCTCAAACAGCGTCTTGCCTGCATTACAACACCCTTACGCTGGTTTATTTATTCGTTTTTCTGCTGCTGCTCCGGATTGTTTGGATCTGCCTCTACTGCTGGTTTGTTTTGAGTCAATCCACTCCCTAAATGACTGGTAATGTACCATAACTACTGGCACCATAGTTGCCATAACTACTTCCGTACCCGCCGAGTCCTCCTCCTCCGTAGCTGCTCATTCCTCCCAACCCACTGAAACTCCCCATGCCCGAATACCCTGTTCCGTACATTCGAGTGGTATTAAATAATTATAGTCAGAGTATGCGATCATTCCATCTCTGGCTGATGCAGTAATATTAAAAAACAGATCATTTCTAAAACGCAGTGTCGATGGCAAACTCATCGGCATCCTGCCCAACCATCCAACCCTTGATGTCGTTGGTAAAGTGAATAGCGACTGGCTTCTTGAGTGTAGGCACGAACAATATCTTTTTCTATGATTATTTCCTAGAGTAACGGCTGGCCTATGACAAAGGCTTTTCGTAACTCCAACTACTTTTGACTTCTCGCTTTTACTGACTGGTGTAGGGGTATTCCTTTGATTCTGGCTTGCGGCGCAGTTTAGATCCTGCTTCGTTACTCTGCAATCCATCTTTGTAAAGATCTAATATGTTATGTCCTATTTTGCTGATTTTAAAAAAGGGGTTTTATTATTCCTCAGATACACCCATGTTCTCAAGTCGAAACCGTTTTAAGAAGGAGCATTTGTTGCTGCTTGGTTCACTCTCATTAGTTTTTTATATTGACACCAGTGGCTTAGAGTCTACTTCAACGCACTGCTTTTCATTTTGGTCTAAGGTTTTATAAATTTTAGGGCGGCTTCTCTTGCTGCTATTATGGATGGTGTCTTTGAACCTAAGGCTCTTTTTATTGCCCATAATTTCCAGGTTGAAGGTTAAATTCGCCCTCCTCTCCTTACTAATTTAACTGATATCCTCAATATTCCTGCTTCCATCTGTCTACTCCTTTTTCTGCTGACTAGGCTCGACAGTGGCAGGCTTATACTTATTGGCTTCATTATTCTTAGAAACAACTTCTAAACTATTATTATCATCCTCATAAAGAGAATTGAAAAGGTACGTACGCTGATGCTCCTGCTCCCATATTTCTCTGAACAAAATTGACTTGTTCGAGTTCTGCCTGTCCTCCTCTTTCACTCGATCAAACTTATCCTTCACCTTCTGAAATTCTTCTGAAGTGAGGTGGCTGTCGATGGTGCGATTCAGCAGTTTCCTATAGAAGAACGATTTTTTAAGCGAGGTGTTGAAGGTAATCCTGCTGGACTGGAACTTCTAGTGTGGCTTTTGTTCGGACTGGAGGTGGTCTTATTGCTCGGATATGCCTCTCTTAAAATTATAGCTGATCGCTCGATGTTTGGGGTCTCTGTCATAGATGTTCTGCTTGAGCATCAATCGTCGCTCCTTATCTCGCTTCTGCAGCAGGTCGAAGGGTGTCTCAGTCGCTACGCTCATGTATTTATAATTTATAATGCGATAGTGCATCATAATTCCGATTAGCATTAGCAGAGCTGTAACTATAGGGTTAAGCTCATATTATTAATATTTAGTTGTGATCTCCCCTGCACATGAGAAATTTAAAGAAATTTAGAGATATTACCCAATTCGGATGCGGAGAAATACTGCTCGAATCCTACGTCCCTCTCATGAACGTGACTTTACCGCCCAAAACACTTGCGAAATAGATCTAAGTTCTCACGTCCACTGCTGCGCAGAACAAAATCGTTTCCCTGTCGGCTAATCAAATCAGAATCAACCAAAGGATGTTCGCTATTTTGAAACAGCCTCTCATTTAGACCGCCAAATGGAACACCTACTCCAACGTTCGAAGCAATGACTACGAAATTGTGATCAATCCTGAACTCAAAGAATAGTCCAACCTGCGCCTCAAAGATTTTGAAGAGTGCCCTTCCCTTCCAGGATTGCGCTTTCATATATGGAACCCTGCCTTACAAATCTATAACTACCACACTCCAATTTTCAGCCCAAAGGGGTAGATTCGTCTGGAGTCGAGGATTATAAAATTAGTGGGTTTTAAAGCTCGAGTCTGGGATCATTAGGTGCGCCACCTGACGGGTATCCTTCCGATTGACCGCGAAATCAGTCACTGCGAGTTTTCAGTGGCGGATGACTACAAAAACATCCCAGCTATGTTCTAGATGGTTCAGACTCTGAAATAATAGTTGAATTTGATGAGTGAATAAAATTTAAAAAAGATGTTAGCGCCACAAAAGAGGAAGCCAGCCGCTGCCAAATCTTCGGCCTCCATATCCCCTTCGGAAATTCCCGATAAAATTACGAATGAAATGAAAGGGCGATTAGGTAGCGAATACTCCCGGTTCAGGTAGATGGTACAATAATCATCGGACGGGTAGTAGCGGAACTGATTTGAATATTTTATAGCCCCCTCCTAGCCGACTTGCAGTAAATGTATAGAAATAAATCGGTAGTTCAACTTATAACAGTGATTATTTGTAGCAGTACAGATGACAAATATTTTAGAAAGACAGACTAACTTTAGCAACCAGGACGCTATCAGGGTCAAATACATGCACCTCAACTCGGAGAATTCAAAGCTTGTAGAAAGGATTAAATAACTCGAAACTCACAATCAATCCTTGAGGAAACTCAACAATCTCCTGCAGGACGCCTCCCCTTCGGCTTCTGATGTGCTCGCTAATCACCTCAGAGCACAAAATCAACAACTGGAACAGACCATACAAAGATTGAACAAAGCCAATTAATAGCTTTCATGCGATGTCCTCATGAAGAACCAACTCATCTGTGAAAATTAGAATTAGTTCAAGGAAATCCTAGCTAGCTACGAAGACAAGATACTGGAACTCAGAGGCAAGTGCCAAATCAATGAACGGATGGTCAGTGATCTGCAGGAACAGGCATCTCCATAGAAATAACAGGGATACTCCTGCGTCACCAGACTAAATCTATCATGTTTTAATTAAATGAATGAGTTGAAAATGCTGGTCAGCAGATTCAACATTGAGAATGCTGAGCTGAAGGGAGTTATTTCCAGGAGAGAAGAGGAACTTAGGAATATTAAGAATCAGCTTTTACAGTGTGAGAGGTCTCTCAAGGATAGAGATGACTGGCTGACCTACAAGAGGTCACTGTGTGACGCTACCAAAAAGAAGAATGCAGTCATCAGCAATGACATCCTCCTCGATTAGCAGCTGACTCGTCACAACTAGAAAAATAGGATCACGACCGTTAAATCTATAAACCCTTCGATTTAACTGAACAAACTCAAGGCTATTGTTACTAAATATTCCTATTAGAACAGTGCTCTCAAGACCTAGACCAAGAAACTCCAAAGGAACTTATAAACTCAGAGCAAGCAGCACAAGTTGCTGCAATAGGCATGTCTCAAACTATAAACAGCCATCAGAAATAATAAGGTCTAGATTTAATTCTACCGCAACAACTTCAAGGAACTGACCAAGGTCACCAGCGAAAGGAAGATCCAGTACTACGAACAGTTCTACGATTAGGAACTGCCCTAGCTGCAGAAACAACTTCATTAAAAGGAAAACCTGATTAGATATTGGCAGAACTGGACCAAGGTGCATGCTCATTTTGAGGAGAAGATCGCTCTTCGGACTGGCAACAAGAAGAGAAGACTCCGGAACAAGAGCTGCCCCTTTAAATTGCGGCAGCCCAACTAAATGAGCAAAAGCAGAATATGCACCAACAAAAATGAAGAATTATCTATTCTGAGCTTTATCGAGGAATCCAACGACATGCACTCCATGATCAACCCCAATTTCGAAGATGCCATCAACGGTAATGAACTAACCAGTTTCCAGGATGCCTTTTCAATGATAGCCAAACCCAATGCCATGAGCAAGTTCCCCATCAAGAAAACTCAGTTTGTGGAATTGGACATTGATCTGGATGATTGATTTTTATTAATTATTTCAGATAGTAGAATATTCAGATCAAACTATTCTGTTTAACTCGGTGAAGGCGCGCTGCTAGAAGGGATTGATTTGCGGCTGCATCTTCGTTGATATCGGTAGGCTAATGTTTTATTTTGATTAGAAAGGCTGTGATACACTCTTCTTGATGATCTCAATCACTTCTGGTTTGCAGTTGGGGTAGACTCGCTTACTGGAAATTGTCTTGATGAGCTAGCTGTCGTTCTTAAAGATGGAGTTCATCTTTGTTTTCAACTATATAGTACAAAAGGTACATTGTCGTTCTTTTCCTTCAGCTGTTTCAGATTCGATCGAGCCACAGCAATCTTTTCTTAGAGTTTTGCTTTCAACTCCTATTATTGGCTCACTTTTGTCAAGGTGTCTTTAATTTGCTTCTGGCAACTCATCTATTAGCGTTAGACTCGAACCATTTCCTAGCTAATTGTCCGTAGAACACTTTCAACTACTCCACTCTTTTATTTCTCTTGGGCCAGCATCCATTAGTATTCGTTTGCCTTCTGTTTTTAAGCTGTCAATACTCCCACTTTTGATTTGAAGAGGTCTTGCTTTAATTTGGCTTTCTCAATCAATATTTGTATCTTTTCAATTTACTTCTAGCCAGCCTCCCATTGCGCCTTTAGATTTTGACAATCCTCCTTAGAAGCATACACCTGATGAGTCAAATCATCTTTTAGCATTCTACAGTCTTCCATTTGTTTCCAATACTCATCCCACTTCTTGTTAATTTAGCCCTAAGTCTTTGCCACTTCTTCCTTGATATTCCTATGGTTCTCCTTATCCCTGCTGAGATTACTATACTCCTTATCAAGGAGCAGGATGCGCTCATCATTTTGCTTTTTAACTTACAGAAGCTCCTCCTTTTCCTTGATCTATTGTCGAAGCAGTTCTTCAATTTCACTGCCTTTCTCCTGCAGTTCAATCTGCATTTGTTCCATCTCCGCGATCTCTTGTTTTTTCATATCTGCCTCCTTGGTCTTGGCTGCCTTTTCCTGCAGCAATTAATTGATGGCTGCCTCGCTGTTCTGCATGACCGACTTGAGTTCGGAATGCTGGGTTAGGTTGATACTTACATCTTGCTGATGTAAAAGATCGTATTCCTTCTTCAATTTTTATAGTCGCGCCTGCGTGGACGCAATTTAATCGGGAGTGACCTTCTCCTTCTGGATGCGGTCCTTGAGAGCCTTGATCTCCTCAGTGCGGTAGGTGTTGAAACGTACAAATTCTTTAGTTGGCGAGTAAAACATTGTAAATATTATTCTTTTCTTCTATGATTAGACTAATTTATTAAAAGTAGATTGGACGTATAACATCACTGCAAAAATTAATTTTTATTCAAGAATGAGGACTATTTTGGATCAACAAACTCAGGGGACTATCAAACGAGTTTCACCTTTTTCATTATGCGCAGAAACTCGTACTCGCTGATCTTTCCATCTCCATCGCTATCCGCCACAGCGATCATGTTGGTGATCGCATTGTCGTCCAAATTGAAGAAACACTCGCTGAGCATGTTGCGAATCTTGGTTGTGTCCAAATACCCGGTGTTATCTTCGTCGAAGTGTCTGAACACCTTCAAGATTTGTACTTTTAAGCTCTAAGTGTCCAACTTAGTTATTTAATAATTACGATCTGTTTGGACATAAAAGTGACGAACTCGTTCATTTATATCACTCCCGAACAGTCAGTGTCCACCTCAGCGAAAATTTTCTGCACTTCAGAGGGACTGTAGTTGAATCCGAGTGCGCTTAACAATGATTATAGCTCGTCTTGGTCGATACTGCCTGAGTGGTCGTGATCAAATATTTAAAAGGCTTGCTTGAATACCTCAATCTGTTCAGGAGTCAGCTGTTTCTATCTCTTCTTATATTTTTTGGCCAGTGGGACGGGGTTGTTCTTCAAATTAGGATCACTGTCCATCTTACTCTGCGATTTAATCCCGATAATTTTGGAGGAGAGATTGGCGATTTGCTCCTGACTCATCTTAAGCAAGTTTTGCATTGCCTATTCGATTATAATTAAACAATATATACATTATTCAAACTGATAGTCCCAGCAAATAGGACACTATTCAAGTGATATCATGATTAAACTAATTGACGCATCATTAATGTTCAGTCCTGCCTCAGAATAGTACTGGCTGCTGCGCGAGTCGCATTTCCTATTGCACCCGAAGTAGCACTTTTCACCCCGCTTAATAATCGCTGAGTAAGGCTTTTTCCACCGAAGACGAAGGCCATTACCACAACAACGATGATGACAGTGAGAGGGAGGGCTATCATGGGAGAGGAAAGCCAGAGTAAGACATCGTCGATTGCAGCCACACCAAGGACAACAAAAGCCCAAGTGGGAATAGAAGCCGAATATACTTATTTCTAAATAAGATTTTAGGTACATTTCTGCGTAAGGCCTCTTCGAGTTCTTTGCCCATCTCCTCTTCCAGTTTCTTCATGAGTTCATTCTCCTCCTTGAATTCAATGAGTTCGTCTTTGAACTCGTTGGAAGATGTATGAATCATGCTCATGCGTTGACTGGGTAGGCTGCTTTTCTCATTGTCTTTATCCGGAAAATCTAAATCAACGAATTTAAAAGTTTCAATAAGCCGTATATACTTTTTCTTTTTGTCCTCCTAAATCAGCATGAAATTACAAACAAAGCTTTGATCTCTTCCTACTTAAGACTTGGCCATTGCCTGGGAATGTCGCCCTCGTTACTGAACTCATTATTGAAATGTTTCATGATGAAGTATCTCAAATCGATGCACTTCATTCTGATAAAGTTGCGTAGTTATTTTTCGGCATATTCCTGAGCTCTGTCCACCAGACTCTTGATCTTGCTCTCCCTCATCTCCTTCTTTCCACCCAACTACAACTTGCTGTATAGATTTTGGATTGAGTTCTTAGACTTGAAGGCCACTTTCTGCAACTCATCTCTGAGAGTAATCCAGAATTTTTGAGTGAACACCTCACGGTCATAAAAAGCGTTGCTCACCACATTTTACATCTGTTTCTTGAGTATTCTGTCGAACTCCTTCATGGAGTCATTGATAATCTTCTCTTTCTGGCTCTCAAACTTCTTCTCTAGTTCAAGTGCAAACTTTTCCGCTCTTGCTGCTGCCCACTCCTCCTTGTAGGCTATCTTTTGCACATTATTTTTAAAACTATCATAAGTCTTCGGCTTTAGTTGTTTGATATCCTCGATACTTTTGTCCTTGCCTACGATCTTGTTCGCTGCGTCTAAGAATTCGAAGAGGCATTGGTCAGATATGAGGTTGGCTTGATTATGAAAACTCTCCTCTATCTTATCCGAAAGCTCCTTCTCCAGTTCTGACTTAACTTTATCCACTTCTTACTCAATATACCCGACTGTCTCGCGATCGTAATCAGCCAGTAACCTACCCACGATGTTGTGGGTGTTGCTGCCAAAATCTAAATTAAGACTGCGTTCCGATCTCTCAATCTAATATCTGAGCTATTCAGTATAAGCCTCTAAAACCTTCTTCTTGATTTGCCCGCAGCGCATGCTGGAAAGAAGTACCTTTTACTCAGGCAAGTTGATATCCTTATCAGACTCTATAGTGGTCCAAATATTAGCCATGAACTGTGGTAAGTCAGCAATTGGAATGTTGTCCTTTGTGAGCTATGGATCGGTGGTGCTAGCTATGAGGAAGTTTCGGAGTTAATTGATTCCTTTGTCCCACTTGGCAACTTCCCTTTGCTGCAATCGTGAAGGCAGGAAGAACACGTTGAGTTTGAAAATATCAGCGAGCTTTACGTTTAACTTATCGGCAGGTTTTTCAATCCTCTTCCAAGCGTCTTCTATCTTCTATGTCAGTTGATTTCTCAATGCCTAAACATTCTCTTTCTTTTCCACGAAGTCTCGTACCACGTAGAGGATCTGCTTTGGCTTCGACACTCCGAATAATTTGAGGTTTAATTCTAGTATCACCTCTAATATTTAGAGCTGTGCTCCTTTGAACGTGCCGATCTGTTGGATCCAGATGTTGATCAGTAACGTATGAGAAATTGCAAACGCAAATAGTGAGTTACGACGCTAAATTTTCTGAGTAGTAGAGTGAGTACGGTGCGCTCCTCGCGTTCGTTGGAATCACTGCCTTCCACATCCAATACTATGATGTTGGAATTAGTCTAAACGCTGAACCAAATGCCTTTAGTGGTCTGTCCGATGCGTTGCGCTCGATTCAGCACTTCAAAATCCGTATTAAAAAGTGAGTTGAGGAGTGTACTTTTGCCTGAACTTTGCGATCCAATGATAGACACGATCTGATACTGCTTTTGGGGTATTAGAGAGGTTTCCTTTGCCAAGGCCTCAAGTTCTTCAATTCTAAATCTCACGATATCTACCTAAACTATGAGTCATCATCAATGATCTGTGATTTTTGCCTCACTTATTTTTTCATACTTATCAACTTATAAGAACCTATTATATTCTTAGAGTATACTGATATCATCATTATTGCACTCATCAGGCCTCCGTTAAAATAACGCACTCAATAGGTGCTTTGGGAATGCGGTCTATTTTCCTGTATAAAATCTCTGCTTTTTTTGCCATTATAAATTTAGAAGAATTACTATGATAGAAGAAGATATGTTTGTCAATGACTGTCCCGAGAATACTGGAGCTTTGCTGCATTCTTCGCTGTGGCGGAGAAACATCCAGAGCAAAGGCTAACCTGCTCTCATCTACGAAAAGTGCATTCAGTACGACAAGAAGTATATGAACTTCAGCTTCGACCTTAGGTTTGGACTAAGCGAAGACACCCTCACCTTCAATCTCTTTTAGAAGGAAATCACCTTTCAGGTGGTGGGAGGAGACTAGGCTGTCTGTCGCAATATTTTGAAGGCTTACCTAAATCAAAGCGACTTCCACGAACAGTACAAGCCCATCAAAAAGATAGGCAAGGGCAACTTCGCATCAGTCTACCTCGTATAAAATATGGATGGAGTCAAGTATGCAGCAAAGGCTTTTTCGAAGGAGGCCGCCTACAGTGAAGAGAAAGGCAAGTAGTGTCTCATGAAAGAGATCGATATAATGCGCCACCTCAGCGGCAGACACAACTTAAAACTTTGCTAAGTCTTTGAATCAGATAATTCACTCTATATTGTCTTCGAATTGCTGCAGGGAGGACAATTATTTAATAAGATCAAGGTACACATCCAACTATACAGGCTAAAGAGAAATTCAAACCTCATCAGATCAGAAAGATGATTAGGGGCATCCTCTAAGGGCTGAGGGAAATGCACTCCAAGAACATAATGCATCGTGACCTTAAACCTGAAAACATACTGCTTCGCTCTTAAATTGGGGATGATTGCGTAATCGCTGACTACGGACTGGCTTAGTTCTGCAATAGTGAAGAGTATCTATTCGTGCGATGCGGTACTCCTGGCTATGTGGCGCCTGAAATCATCAATATTAAGGATATGAGAACTAAGTATTCGCCCAGTTGCGATATCTTTAGTCTTGGCCTGATTTTCCATCTGCTTCTGTTCGGCAAGAGTGTTTTCAGGGGAAAAACCTACAGTGAAGTACTGACTGAAAACAGGCTCTGCAATTTCAATCTATTTAGCCCCGAGTACCAGCAAACTGATGAAGTGATAATGGACCTGCTGAGAAAGATGCTGAAAATGAATCCTGAGGAACGGATCACTGCCGAACAAGCGTTAAACCACCCTTACTTTAAGGATGAGTAAGAGACACAAGAAAACTAATTGGATATATTCGAGTCTCTAGATAGAGTGGTAGATATCGGATAATCGCCGATTTTAACGACAGGCAATGAACAGAGGAGACAAGTCAAGAACATCAAGAAGGACAGCTGCTTATAATTCAAAATGGGCAAAGACAACCCTTTCAATCGAACAGATACGGTCGAGCAGATCGGTAGCAGTAAGTTCAGTGGTTTTGGAGCTGGATTGCTAAAGGGTCTACGGGTGAGCAAGTTTGTAAAATCAATGAGCAAATAGGTCAATTCATGATACATTTAAATACTAACTATTACATACTGCTATATTCCAATTATATGCTGTAGCGATTGTTGAACTGTCCGACCCATCCTGATCGCAAAAACTACGCCTATCTGCCTGTATCCACCTCCTACTAGCAGGAGCTCGTTCGTTTGGCTGAGGAGATGTTGCTGAACAGCAAAAAGAAGCAGAAGGAGAGTCGTCCCTCCAATGAGTTTATTGCCAACGAAAGCGGATAAGATGTCAGGGACGAGCTAGTCATGCTCAAACTGAAGGGGTACATGGATCAGCGTGATATTACTGGCAAATCGACCGAAATAAAGAAACTGCCCAGTAAGGTACAGGTCGGTACCATCATCTAAGGTGATCCCATAATCGCCTCTAAACTGCGTCTGCATAAAAAATAGCACAGTTTTACCGACTACTTCTTGAAATTGGACCAATAAAAGGCCTTTACTCGTCGTAAATTCACAGAACTGCAAAGGTTAAACCAGCGCAAGAAAAAAATGAAAAAGAAAATCATTGCCAAAAAGCAAAAGAGTAGCCAAAGAAAATGATAGACATCGCACTATTTTCATTACTAAAATGTGGCTTTTGGGGATATTAACGAATGAACAGAATGAGGATCATATTTATAGCAACATTCTTTTGGGGTTTTATACGAGGTTCTGGATTCTTTTTAGGAACAGAACTGCGTCTTTCCCGTCCAGCAGACGGTGGTCGTAGGTGAGGGCCAAGTACATCATAGGGCGAGCTACAATCTCGTCACCTCGCACCACTGGACGGTTGATAATTGAGTGCATGCCGAGGATAGCAGTTTGGGGAGGATTGATGATGGGAGTTCCCATTAGTGAGCCGAAGGTGCCTCCATTGGATATGGTGAATGTTCCTCCTTGCATGTCCTCTATAGTAATTTTGCCTTCCTTTCCCTTTTTGGCGAGTTGAGCCAAGCCGAACTAAAAGTCTTGGAACTTCATGTTTTGGCAGTTTCTCAGCACTGGCACAAGCAGTCCAGTTGGAGTAGCAACAGCCACCGAAATATCAATAAAGTTTCTCCTCACGATTTCAGTGCCATCAATGACAGAGTTGACGGTGGGGTATTACTGTAGTGCCAAGGTTGCTGCTTTCAGAAAGAATGACATAAATCCTAGTTTAATGTTATATTTCTTCAAGAAATCTTCTCCAAGTTACTGTATAAGGGGATGAATACCTGCCTGGTTTTTTGGGCTTAGGACATATCCACTTATTGGAATGTTGTTAAGAGGGCGTAGGTATTTTGAGCCTATTTCAGTCGTTGGGAAACTCGCTGTCTCAATCTTGACATTGGCTCTCTGGTTTCAGTTCTTTGGCCTGAGAGAATGGGAGCAGTTTGCTTAGGAGCATCACTCTTTGGTTTTTCGGTTTTAGGTGTTTCCTTAACTGCTTCCTTCGTCTCAGTTGGCTTTCCTTGCTCAGAAGATTTTGGGGCATCTGATTTTTTATCAGCAGCTTTTGGAGTAGCAGACCCAGCAGGTTTTGGGGCATCTGGATCAACATCAAAAAGTGGTTTTCCCACCCCCAAATTATCTCCTTGAGCAACGTGGAATTTGGTGATGATTCCAGCTGTGGGACTCTTGATTTAGACAGTAACTTTATCTGTCTCGACATTGGCGACAGTCTCATCAAGTTAGACCCATTGTCCTTCCTTCTTCACGAATTATGCGATAGTGCCTTCGTTGATGGAGTCGGCTAGAAAGGGAAGAGGGAAAGTCTTGCCTAAATAAGAAGGCTATTACTCGCGAAGCAGTATTGGATGGGCGTGATTAATGGGGTGGTTGACTGCTGAGAAATAGGAAGCTGTCTAGCGATTCTTGCGAATTGGCGAACAATTTTAATCATTAACTTTAATTTAGTGCATTTTTTTAATTAAATTGGAATTAAATAAATACAGATTACTGCAAGCATACTAACGGCATATTTTAGAAGGAAGGCTAGAAGATGAGACCCAAATACTCCAGAATGTTGCATTGTCATTCATTGCATTGAGTGATCTCCTTTGTTCCATATTGTTCGTTTATTATTTGTGGTGATCTCCCGACTATTCTGGAGAAGGGAGGAGGCTTAGTTGCATTAATTAATATTATTTAGTATTTAATCAAGCCCTTATATTAATTTAGCCATAAACCATGAGTAGAGGAACCCCTTGCTTCGGTCGACGACATACTAAAACCCATACTCTCTGCAGAAGATGCGGCCGCATGTCCTACCATAAACAGCAATCCACCTGCTCAGCCTGTGGTTACCCCGCTGCCAGACTTAGAAAGTGTATATATTATCTTATCACAGACGGATGGTCGCTCAAGACCCAAAACAGAAAGGGAACTGGAACAGGCAGGACAAGATATCTTAAAACAATACCTCGCGTTTACAAAAATCAGATAAAGGGAAGACAATGATCGCACTCGTCTTGTTGAATATCATAGTTAGATCACAATCACACCTTACAGATTACGAAGTAATCATTTCAAACCACCAGACTTTTTTGTTTTCATAGTCTTGTTGGTAAACAGCGGAAAATTTAGTAAGTCAGTTATCTTGGGACGTTCGGAGGGGTCTTTTTGCAGCAGGCATTCTATGAATTATCGGGCCTACTACGGAATCTTTTCCAAGAAAGGAATTCCTGTCTTGTCGACCTAAATGAGGAATATCTTACATTGACTATTTTTTGCATGACTTGATTCCTATCTCCGCTCTCAAAAGGAGCTCGTCCTACAAACAACTCATAGGTCAGCACTCCAATGCACCATATATCCACTGACCAATCGTATGCCTTATGTTGGATGATTTCTGGGGAAGCATAATCTAAAGTTCCACAAAATGTGGTTCTTGCTGATTCCACCAATGCCGACCATCCGAAATCGCATAGTTTGGCTAGTCCTGCAGTCGATATCACAATATTTTCAGGTTTGATATCCCGATGAGCGATGCTTTTTTCATGCAAGTACATGAGAGCTTCGATGATGTCCCTGAGGAAGTCAGTGGCCTCCTTAACTCCGAGAGTACCCGCATTGTTGAGATACTCAAACAGAGTCCCTCCATTCATATACTAAAGAACCAAGTATATATCCTCCTTATCCTCGAAGAAGCCATAGAATTTAACGATTTTAGGATGGTCAAACGAACTGTGCAGCTTAATTTCTTTGGAAAATTGTTCAACCATATTGAATTATTTGATTTTGGCCTTGCTAACTTTCTTTATTGCAACAATGAATCCAGTTTCGATGTGTCTTGCCAAGTAAACCTATCCGAATTTGCCTTTACCCAGCACAGGCCCGAATTTGAACTGATGGTTCATCTTTGATTTTTTAGATGAGGGGGATAAGGGTTATTTTGAATCGCTGCTTTCGGAGAAAGAACTCTGCAATTGAAATGCAGAAGAAGATTTAGTCATGTTTGCTTGATTTAAATAGGACTAGTCACTAAAATCCTTACAGGTGATGTCGTCATTAAGTATCTTAAGGAAATTGCTGTTAGATTTACGCATAAACGTGTCCTCCTATGCCGCAATTGAATTAAATTCATCATTAGATTTCTGGTGGAGGTTCTTGTTGATAGTTCTCGAGGGAGACAGGGGAGAAGCCGCAGAGGCAAATGATGAAACTCCGGCATTAACATTGGGGTTATGGCTGATAAAATGGGCTGAATGCAGATTGGGAAGATTTTGAACTACCTTTGAGGGAGACTATTGATAGTATTTGTTGGGTTCAGGCAGACGATAGGACCTTCTCATATTATAATTTTCATAGGATTTTATGATGGCTTAACTGACCCCCTTCAACTCCTTGTGCCGCAACGCACGGGTCTGCTCTGTGCGTTTTTTATTTTATAATAGAATTTATTCGTTGGTAGTTTAATCGTGAGTTTCCCCTTAATTCTTGGTGTTTTTAATAGTGGACCCGTTGTGAGTTATTTTTTTTTTCATCAGGTTTTCCACCCCCTCGATCTTGGACTGCAATTGCTTGATCGAATTAGCAAACTTTTAGGATTGTCCAAAAATAACTGGGTCTGCAAGAAGACGATTTGGGTGCGGAAAGAAGCTATTGAGTTTATTTTGAGTCTGCTCGGGATTGTAGGACCTGCGAAGCATCGGCGCTGCCAATATCTGGCTCATCTTTCTATTTATTTATTATTACAATAACCCATATTTAGGCTATATTTTCGCTTATTTTTTGGGGACACTGATCCTGCTTATTAGAAAAACATAAGACAGGGTAACCATATCATATTTGGGGTATCGTCCTATTGTCTTTGTTTGTTTTCAGGATTATTGGTATAGGCTATGCAATTATTCAAATGTGGATGGGAAATTTTATCAAAAATATAAAAGTACACCACTACCTGCCAACTTATCTATTTAGGCGACTTGAGTCTCGCTGACATCGGAGCAGGACAGATTTTTCCATTTTATTTTTTTGACTTTCTTCCAATTAACTTAGAATTGAAACCGTCAATTCGATACAAAATAAGACAAAATTGATTTTAAAGACTGAACACGCCAAATAATGCTGTAATACGATCTGATCATGCATAAGTGTATGTTTCTAGAAAAAAATTAAAATGGTATAATATGCCACCATTCGCTAACATAAAGATAAAATCGAGATCAGAGTCCCAATTGAGAAAATAAAGATATAGTAAATCTTTGGAGGCCTTCAAATGTTTTTCTTTAAACCTTTTGACCCATTTATCGAAAATAGTTAATGTAACAGCAACTTATCGATTTTAGGACGCATCGTCGGGTTCTTTTGCATTAAGAAGTCAATGAAGTTGCGAGCCTAGGGCGAAATTTGATCCGAATAGGCCAAGGGACTTTTATCAACCTAAATCGCTCATATTTTACATTTACAATCTTTTATTTAATAGCGGACCGGTCTTTGTCTTCGAAGGGAGCATTTCCCATCAGCATTTCATACGTTAATACTCCCAAACTCCAAAGATCTACCGACAGATCATACTTTTTCCTTTAAAGGATTTCAGGAGAAGCATAGTCGAGGGTGCCGCAATAGGTAGAGCGAGGAGCATAGATTACTGAAGCCCATCCAAAATCACAAAGCTTAGCGACTCCAGAGGAAATTACGATATTTTCTGGCTTGATATCTCTGTGAGCAATGGACCTGTCATGCATATATGTAAGTCCCTCAATAACATCTCTGAGAATGTCCACTGCTTCTTTGCTGCTGAGAGTGCCCACGCTATTCATATGATCGAAGAGGGTGCCTCCATTCAGATACTCAAGGACCAAATAGATATCTTCCCTCTCCTCGAAAAAGCCGTAGAATTTAACAATTTTAGGATGGTCGAGAGAATTATGGAGTTTAATTTATTTAATAAACTGGTCAATAAGATTGAGTTATTTAAGCTTGCTTTTAGCTATTTTTTTTATGGCTACTAGGAAGCCGGTTTCAAGATGTTTGGCCAGATAGACCTATCCGAACTTGCCCTTGCCCAGAACCTGCCCGAACGAAAACCCTCTTAAAATGGACATTTGTATTGATAATGATCTTTTTGTTCTGACTCCCTTACAGTTTTTAGTAGTTTACTTACTTTTCATCATCTCCAAGACATAGATAGACTTGTTGATGCTTTCTTGGTACTTATTGTCCTTACTAGCTGCCTCCCCCTATTTGGAAGCAGAACACTCAGTTTTTAGTTTGGTGTTATACCCATCATTTATTTATTTCAACAACTTGACCTTTAACGCTGCCAGCTCATTTCCCCCCTCTTATTTATTTCTTAATCCAGAGAAAAGGACAGGTTTGGGCGCATCCAACCCAAATCCATGACTACTCCGAAACTTGCTCTGCTTATTGATTATGTCTCCGTTGATCTTCGAAATGAAAGCGCTCGTTGACATTTTATTTGTGTTAACGTGCTTCGTTGAATCTTATATTCCACGCTCAGGAGATTAGGAGTTTTAGGAGGCGCGCAGGTTCTCCTTTAGATTAACAGTATTTTGACTATTCTATGACATCTTTTAACTCTGGTTGAATTATGAAGGACGGTGCATTATAGAAATAGTTTCTGCTCTTCCTCTGACCCGCACATTGCTCGGCGACGGCACTTCGCGATTATGAATTCTTTTTTCCATGCCTTCCAATTTGACACTTAATGAATTTAAATTGATTTTGGAGCGACTACTCATGTTGAAATTTAGGCTTGATTTTTTGTTCTTCGGCTAATTTTGGTTTTTGATTGGAGAGTTGGATGTAGTCGAGGAAAGGCAGCGCTATTGTAACCGTTCTGGATTTTATTTTACGTCCGTATTCATCCAAAAATAGTAATGGGCTATCTAAATTATATATCTTACTACTAATGACTACTCATAAATAAAAATACGCTACTGTACTGATGGAGAGTTGAGCCAAAATAATCTGCCTCCAACACACACTTCCTGCAATTATGCCTAAAACAGCCGATTTATTGCATTTTATTTGATCAAATGAAAACGCTTAATTTCAAATATACACTCTTTGTGAAATGATATTAATA
>Ga0302185_10001446_pt1 | contig 16656 bp, 11 predicted proteins | sample II_Bog_E1_1_FD_200231 | JGI IMG/M metagenome (GOLD analysis project Ga0302185, IMG submission 200231) | Peat permafrost microbial communities from Stordalen Mire near Abisko, Sweden - II_Bog_E1_2 | ecosystem: Environmental > Terrestrial > Soil > Wetlands > Peat | place: Sweden: Abisko... | reverse complement strand
TAGGCAAGCAGAGGAGCTTCGTAGTAAGACAAAGTCTTACTCCTGCTTGCTATAAATGATTTAGCAAGGAAGCGATTAGTTCCCGAACAGGGCTTACGATTCGATGGCTTGGGAAAACCTGAAAGGGCGGTAAAGGAAAGAGGTCAATAGTTAGCAGCTAAAAGAAAGAACATATGCAAATTTACTCGTTTTTTAATAATTTATGTTGTATTTAAAATAATTATACCTTGTGCTACTGAAAAGTGGAGAAGCTCTGAAAGGCTTGTAAACATGGTAAAGTAACTATAAATTACTTTGATTATTTAATAAAAATAAAGTAAAATGTAATGGCAGAGAAAAAGGAAGAAAAAAAGGGAGCAAGTTTAGCGACAGATGTAATAACACATAAGGAAATAACAGCTTTATGCAATTCATGGGGAATTAAAATAGGGGAGTTCCCAAAATATTCCATGCAGTTTTTTAAAAAGACTGGCATTAATCCAAACTTACCGATTGCAGAAACACCAACAGAAGCTGTTAAAGGTTTAACAAAGAAAGTCAACGAGCAGATGACTAACTTTAAAAGATGGGAGGATGATAAATATGAACCTTTATTGGATAATTTAAAACTTACAATAAAAAAACTATCCGACGTAATTGATAATAAAGTAATAAAGGAACAGTTTGATTCTTTAAAAGGGAGCATAAATTCCCAAGTAAATCAATTGAAAGAACAGCATAAAAAAACCATAGAACTTACTGAAACTTATTACGATCACCATATATCGGCTTTGAGAGACTATCATGATAGATTATACACCGAAATGGGATCTAGGTTAGATAAGTCAGAATCTGCTTATAAAGGAATAGAAAATCAATTACTAGAAATGAATAAAATATTAGTTGAAAAGCTTTCATTAAAGGGCGTTATAAAATCATTAAAAGGACGATAGTTATGTTTTTTAAAATACTCAATCCAAAGGTTCATGGCAAAAACCAATATGACAATGCCGGTACTTGTCGGGCTTTAGTTAAATCCTTAAGTAAAGAAGATAAAGAACTCGGCTTTGATAAGGAGTTTTTCTTTAGCGATGAGGAAGATTATGTTACGAGTGATAGAGTTATTAAAACTATAGATGGCATGAAAGGGCAACTGGGTAAAGAAGAAGCTAAATTTTATAGCTTGGTTGTTTCGCCCCGACCAGAAGCTATGCCACTTATAAAGGGAGATAAGAAGAAATTTATTTCTTATACAAGAGAGGTGATGAGTTTATATGCAGATAATTTTAATTACAAGAATGGAGAGCATAAAAAACTAAGCGGCAAAGATTTAGTGTACTTTGCTAAGATTGAATATAACCGTTATTATAAAGGTACTGACCCAGAAGTAAGAGCAAAGAAAGTGAAGCAGGGTGATAAAAAACCGGGTGATAATATGCATGTACACATTATTGTAAGCAGAAAAGATAAAAGCAATACACTAAAATTATCTCCTTTAACGAATGATAGAAAGCAATTTAACCAAGTAGAAATGAAAGGTAAATGCCATCGGTATTTTGATACGTTCTATAACTATATAGGTTCAGGAATTGAATTAGAAAATTTCTTAAAAGAAAAATACGGAGCTACTGAAGAAAGAATAAAATACTTTAACCATTTGGAGGAAATGCGAAAGGCAAATCAGCCTGAAAAAAAAGAAGAGTCTTCTGTATTAAAAGAGGAAGAGATTAAAGCCCCTCAGCAAATACCAACTATAAAAACGCTGCCAGTCGTATCGAAAGGAAAAGAAAAAAGTAAAGAAGAACATGGTACTTTAAAACAAGAAGAAATTAAATTTCCGGAGCAAACACCAACTATACAAACTTCATCTGTTATTTCTAAAGAGAAAGACAAAGAGGAATCAAAAGATAAAAAGCAGGATAATTCTAAAAGCTTCGGTATAGGTGGAGGGTTTTCCTTTTGATTTTTAAGACTTGTATATATCCACTATAGATATATACAAGACAGGGGAAAATCAATTAACAGGGCAGTTTAAATATGTATATGCTGATAGAGGTAAATTATATTCTTTTAAACCAATTATAAAAGAGCAAACCTTTGTATTAAATAACTTTCATACAGTAAATGACACCTTAAAATTTTTAATGGAAGTAAACCCTACGCAAGGAGTAGTCTTTGAAGGTTGCTTTTATCAGGGAAACTGTTTGATGGTGGGGCTGCCAAAGAAATTATTTACATGGATAGATAAAAACCATTGTAATGAAAGATTTTTCAAAGAAAATTCAGAGTATTTATTTTTTAATGCAGATCAGCCGCAAGATAAAAAGGAACTTTACAGATGTCAGGCTGATTCCTTAGAATACTGCGAAAAATTAAATTAAGGGGTGGAAATAACAAAAGAAGAGATAATTAAAGCCGTAAAGGAAAACAACATATTTGAAAGTAAGTTGTTTAATCATGTTTGGTTGGTAGGCAGTTTTACAAATGATAAAGCGACAGAAAAAAGCGATATTGATTTTTTAATTGACTATAATGATAGAGAACTAGAAAAAATAAACGTTGTTGATTGGTATAATGTACAAAATTTTATTGAAAAAAAGTTTAATCGACCAGCTCAATTAATTCCTTTAGATGTTTTTGAAAAAATTGGAGAAACTAACTACGGTATACGGATAAAATAAGTATGACAGACAAAAGATGAACATTTTAATACTATTAATCGTTTGCGATATAACTTCTCTACTGGAATAAACTAAATTATCTTGTTATTAAATGCAAAAGAAATAAGTTGAGCGACATTGATAACCTTTGTTTTACGCAGCATATTCTCGCGATGGCTGCTCACGGTCTTTGAACTAATGTTTAATTTTTCTCCAATTAGTTTGCTGGTTAATCCCTCCGCTATATATTGCAAAATAATTTTCTCCTGATTAGTAAAAAGAAAATCTTCTCTAACAGGATAAAAAATTCTTTTCTCCATAACATCTGTAATTCCTGTTTCTTTATTTGCCTTCTCTAATGATAGAGTAATCCTATTGTCTAATCTAAAATGACTAATATCTATTGCCATCCCAATACATATAGAAGGCAACCCTGTGTCTTCTGAAGTAACATAAGTATAACGCTGATAAAAATCCGTACATTGCTTATTAGCATTAATTATTTTATGATTGCACGAGAAAATATAATCCGAATGTTCGGGCTGAGGAATAGTTCTTAAAAGAGAAATGGTAGCGGGGAATATCTTCTCATTGTATATTTTAAAAAAGTCCGGGTGCATTAACGGAATCATAAAATCCAATCCGCCCTCTATAATCTCTTCCGATTTATAATTCCCAAGTGAGTTTGAGAAAAAAAGATACTTACGTTTCACATAATCAATAGCAAAATAAATTGGGCTATACGGTGCGTTAGAACTTAATGATGATAATTGCTTAAAATTCGAAAGTATATCTTCTATGTTTTTTTTATCAATAGATTCCTTTATATAATTTGCCTTTTGCAAATAATCACTATAAGTAAAATTAAAATCTCCGGCAGTAACCATAGGTATGCTAAAGTATATTTTATTTATAAAAAAAACAAATTAATGAATTCTTAAAATGAAAAACACCCTTAAATATGGGCGTGTAATCTATTGATAAATGTAAAATTTAATATTCCCTTAACATTGGGTTTGTTAAAAAACACATACCCTGTAAATGAAATAATATTTGCAATAGGTATTTATACGTACTATGTTATGCCATATAGGTATAAATCCCTATTGTGAGAATATTAAACTTAATTTAATATTGCGTCAAATTAACATTAACAAAAATTAAGTTAAAATGAAAAAGCCACTAACCCTAACCGCCATTTTAGTTGCGGTTTTTTTTATTTCCGTAATGAGCGCGGGGAATAAACCCGAGCTTACCAAAAGCAACGTATTAATGTTGGGCGGTGACACCGTAACCAAGAGCTTTGCTGTTAGTGGCAATGGAACCTGTAAGTCAACCATTGAAAGTGTTGTTACTTCCAATGCAGGCGTAATCAGTGCCAGTTGGGATTCCACCGCACAGGTCATTACCGTAACCTTTGTTTATTCAACCATCAAAAAATCACAACTATGCCGTGCATTAGCCGGCGCGGGATACGATAACGCGCAAGTAAGGACAAAAGATGCCATCTATGCAACCCTACCGGCGGCTTGTCAATACATTAGAACCCCTCCTACGCAATAACCAATCTTAAAAAAACAGTATTTAACAAACATCAAAATCAAGCTTATGAATCATAAAATAACTACAACTACCAAAGCAATTTTAACGGCATGTTGCTTATTGATTTTAAACATTTCGGTTAAATCACAGAGTAATACCGTAACCATTGGTAACATGAATACCAACTACGTTACCGCTACCGCCCCCTTTAATAACTACTATAACTACTCATGGTCAGATAACATCTATTTAACCACCGATGTAGGACAAGCAGGAAAGATTACCCAAATAGCCTTCTATGTATATGAAGGAACCAATTATACCATGGCAAGCCAAAAGATACTGATGCGTGAAACATCCGCCAGTTCTTTTAGCAATGGAACCTATCCCGGAGAAACAGGATTTACCACCGTATATAACGGAAGCATTACCTATAATTATAGCGGAGCCAGCGGATGGCAGGTAATTACCCTAACAACACCCTTTACCTACGATGGACTAAGCAACTTAGAAGTCCTTTGTGAAAACCAAGCCGGAACCTATACCAATAACTATAACTTTTTTGACGTAACCACAGGTTATTCCAATAACCGCATAAAATCAGACTATAATGACGGCAGCTTCCCAAGCTCATGCGTTAACTGCGGCGCATATACCAATTTAACCAATATACAACTTACCATGGTTTGTACCAGCACCATGACCGTAAGCCCAAGTTCAGCCACCATCTGTAACGGAAACAGCACCTCCTTATCAGCCAGCGGAGAAAGCACCTACGCATGGTCACCATCAACCGGATTAAGCGGAACTACCGGAGCAAGTGTAACCGCCAATCCTACCGTAACAACTGTTTATACAGTAGCAGGTACCGATGCCAGTTCATGTACACAAACAAAAACCATAACCGTAACGGTTAATCCACAACCAACTATCAGCGTCAGCCCAAGCACACCAACTATCTGTATAGGAAGTAGTACAACTTTAACAGCCAGCGGAGCTACTTCTTACGCATGGTCTCCCACAACCGGGTTAAGTGCAAGTACAGGAGCCAGTGTAACCGCTAACCCAACTTCAACAACTACTTATACCGTAACCGGAACAGGCTCAAACGGTTGTACCAAATCACAAACGGTTGTAGTAACGGTTAACCCTGCACCAAGTTTAACCTTTTCTCCATCTTCACCTGCTGTTTGTATCGGAAGCACTACTACAGTAACAGCCAGCGGAGCAGGTTCTTATACTTGGTCTCCAAGCACAGGATTAAATACCACAACAGGAGCAAGCGTATCGGCTAATCCAAGTGTAACAACTGTTTATTCTATTAATGCAACAGGCTCAAACGGATGTACAGGAACGCAGTCATTAACCGTTACCGTAAACCCATTACCAACCTTAACACTAAGCCCAAGTTCCCCTGCTGTTTGTAACGGAAGTACGACTACCTTAACCGCAACAGGAGCAACAACTTACTCTTGGTCTCCCGCAACAAACCTAAGCGCTACGACAGGAGCAAGCATAACCGCTAACCCAACCACCGCCACAAACTATACCCTAACCGGAACAAACTCAAACGGATGCGTAAACACCAAAGCGTTTTCAGTAGCTGTAAACTCTTTACCAAATCTTAGCATCAACCCAAGTTCAGCAACTATCTGTACAGGAACAAGCACCAACTTAACAGCAAGCGGAGCTACAACGTATACTTGGTCTCCAAATACCGGATTAAGCGCTACAACAGGTTCAGCCATAACCGCTAACCCAACTGCAACACAAACCTATTCCATCAGCGGAACAAACGCCAACGGTTGTGTGGGAACCACAACTGTAACGGTTAATGTAAACCCATTACCTACGTTAAGCATCTCCGCTACACCAACTGCAATATGCGTAGGCTTTAGTTCTAACTTAACTGCAAGTGGAGCTACTACCTATACATGGTCTCCAAGCACAGGATTAAACAACACAAACACATCCAACGTAACGGCTAATCCAGGTAGCTCAACAGTATATACAGCAAACGGAACAGACGGAAATGGATGTGTGGGAACTCAAACAATAAATCTTATCGTAAACCCCTTACCCAATCTTAGCATCAACCCAAGCACGCCAATTGTATTAGGTGGGCAGGGACCAACTATTACGGCAAATGGTGCAAATACGTATTCTTGGTCTCCGGCAACTAATCTAAGTTCAACAAGCGGAAATACGGTAACAGCAAATCCTCAAATTACAACCAACTACACTTTAACCGGAACAAGCTCTGCTGGTTGTGTTAGCAACGACATCTTCTCTGTTGGTGTTGAATTATGGCAGCAAACAGCTGATACGTTTCATGCGCCTATCTATTACAACGGAAACGTGGGTATAGGAACAAACAACCCACAAGCTGCACTTGACGTTGTCGGAAATGCCATTGTAACTGGCACTCTTACAGCAGGTGGATTAAACTCTACGAATGGTAACTTAAATGTAAGCACGCCTGCGGTGTTTACTAATAGTGTTACGGTATCTTCCTTAGCTAATTCTAATGCTTCTGGTGACAGGATGTTACTAGTTGACCCTTCAGGTCATATTTTACCCGGGGGTAGTATTGGTGCTGGATCCGGTACGGGATCTCCATGGGTAACAGGAGGGAACTCAAATGGCAGTTTATATACTATTGGTACGAACGATGCAAATGACCTGCCTTTTGTTACTGGAAATTCTTCCTCAACAACTGGAGTTGAACAAATGCGCATTACACAAGGTGGATTAGTAGGAATTGGAACACCTACTCCTTATTCATTATTACATTTAAACACTCAAAATATTGGCGCTATTGCTCCGGGCTTAATTGTTGATAATGCTAATCCTATTGGAGGGCCTTTCGAATTTAATGTTAATAGTGATGGGTCTGTTTATGTGTATAATATTCCTGACGCGCATGATATTTTAAGTTTAAATGGTCAGGATTTCCGTGGAGCTAATTCGAATATATTTAATTATTTTAGAGTTACTACCAATGGTCAGGTTGGTATAGGGACTACTGAAAACACTTCGGGAGTTATCACTCCGGTAAGTGCGTACAAAATGCTTACTGTTAGTGGTGATGTTTCTTTGGCAAATTATTTATCTTCAGGAACAATACCTACAGATGGACAAAACGGCATTGAAATTTTGGGAGGAAATAAAGTGCCTACAAGCAGAGGTGTTTCAACTGATGATGCTACGTCAAGCGGTGCATTTAATTTCTTTATAAATTCAAATCAAACAAATTCTCAATTTAACTTTAAAGATGGAAATGGAAATAATACATTATTAACTGTTTCTAAAAATGGAAATACAGGTCAGTTGTTTTTTAATGGAGATCAGAATCATGGTTTAGGTGTTTATACAACAAATAATAACTCCGCTCAATTTGCTGGTGCAAATATTAATGGACCTGTGTTATACGGTTTTGGAGGAGGTGCTTTAGGCTCTAATCAAGGGGGAACACAAAACATTGCCCTGCAATGGGATAATAGTGGAGATGTAACTGTTTTGGGAGGTTCGACTAACTCACCATTTATAGTTCAAAATATTGGGTTAAGTTCTTCTAACAAAAACCTTTTGGAAATAACTGCAAACGGGCAATTAAATTTGAATTATTCTAATTTAAGCCCAGGAGACAAAGTTATAAATGTGGTTGAAAATGGAAGTTCTACTTCCAATTTTGCCGTATATGCAAGCGGATATGTTTATTCAAGACAGGTTGTAGTTGCGGCTCCAGGAGTTGTATTTCCGGATTATGTATTTAAACCGGATTATAAGCTAATGTCTTTGGCCGAGATGAAAAAATACACTGATACATACCATCATTTACCTAATATGCCAACAGCCAAAGAAGTAGAAGAAAATGGTGCCAACTTAGGTGAAATACAAAGGGTATCTGTTGAAAAAATAGAGGAACTTTATTTACACATGATCGCGTTGAATAAGAAAGTAGAAAAGTTAGAGAAAGAAAATGTGGAATTAAAATCAGAAATAAATAAAATTAAAACTAAATAATAAACCAACTCAATTTTAGTTTTATGAAAAAGTTTATATTCATAATAAGTATTTTCTTTCTTGGAAAAATACAGGCTCAGCAGACACAGGTAGATCAAACAACAATTACTGGTAATCAAAGTGGAATATGGGATGTTGATCCCAACCAGATTACAGTACAACAACCAAGTAGTGGTATCATCACAATTTCCCCCAGTTCAACCTACAATTCTACCCTTCAGATAGCACCTACACAGAATGTTCCGGCTATTAATAGTGTATCTAGTGGGGTTAGCAGTTCACCTGCTGTTAATGTTGGTGGCACTGGTGTAACAGAACCCACTTTAAATACTTCTTACGCAGTGGGTACATTAGAAGGCACCCCCAGTGTAGGTACTAACGGAGCTGCTAATTATTCTATTCCTATTCCTTTACCACCTGGTACGCATGATATGGCGCCGAAGTTAAATTTAAGTTACAACAGTAATTTGGGTGAAGGTATTATGGGTATGGGATGGAGTTTAGGGCTATCTTCTATTATTCGGGTAAATCAGGATATTTACCATGATCTTAAATGTCAAAGTGTAGCTTTAGATGATACAGATGTTTTATCATTAGATGGTAATCGCATGTATGTGTCAAGCGGAACTAATCTTACATCACCTTGTGTATATAGATTAGAGGATGAAAACTACACACAAATAACATACAAAACTAATACATCCGGGACTCTTTATTTTTTGGCAGAAACCAAACAAGGTATCAAAATGGAGTATGGCTCAACGGCAGATTCCAAGCTTACTTTAGGTGGCACTCCTTATGAATATTTTTTAAATAAAGTGTATGATAATTTCGGTAATTACATCAGTTATACTTACAATACCAACACAACCACAAACGAAGTAACTTTAAAGGAAATAGATTATACAATAAATGATGGTGCCTCTATTGGGGCTTATAATTCGGTTTTATTTTATTACGATGTAAAAGACGCTACCTCTGGAGCTAATGCACAGGAAACGAAAATCATTGCTGGTAAGACCATAACCTATGCAAGTATCCTAAACGAAATAGATGTAAAATGTGGTCCATCGTATATAAAGAAATATAATTTTTTGTATGCCGAATACAATTACCACAACTATCTAAACCAAATTAATATAACTGATTATGACGGGAACAACCTGAACCCTATGGTGTTTAATTATGGAAATAACTACTCAGGTTTGGTTAGCTCTCTTCCAACTACTACACCATATTGGGCTGCTGTAACCGCAGGATCTAATGCAGCTGCTATAGGAATTGTAAATGCTCAATTACCGACTAGTAATGCGGATTTATATACAGGAGACTTTAACGGAGATGGGAAAACAGATATTATAGCTTTAAATTACAATACTGCTTCTATAATAGATGGAGCTATTGTAAAGGATTTTAGCAGCCCGAGTACTTTTCAAATATGGTATAGTACTTCTCTGGGTTATTTTACATCTGCTACTGCAGTAACTTACCCTACAAATTATGCTGCTTTTTATCCAAATGACAATACTACTTTTTACCCAACTGATTACAATTCTGCACCAAATCCAAGAGAGTTTGGAGCAAATTTAAAAGATTTCGATGGAGATGGAAAGACGGACTTTCCTATCATGTACACAAGTGGCAATGTGTTAAAAATAGGTCTTTATTATGGGGATACTACACAAGCTTCAGGATTTCGCAGTTTGACAACTTTCCCTGCGTGCTCCCTTAGCCTTTGGGAAAAAATTACATTTGCCGATTTAGATGGTGATGGAGCTGTAGAAGGTGTTATTTATAGTGCTGTTGAGCCATCGGCAACAAATCCTAATCCAAATACCAATTTAAAAATATTTGATTTTAAAACAGGATCTATGTCTGCTTCGTTTCATGTTACTTGTAGTATAACTGCTTTTAGTGCTACTATTCCTTATGATGGCCTATCTGCTATAGATATTGATGGGGATGGGGCAGATGAACTATATGCCAGTTGGAATAATAATGTTTATTACATAAAAGTCGTTAAATCTACCCCCTCTGCAAATGCATACTGGCAAGATGGTACAGCAGTTACGGCATTGACTAATAGTCAGGATTTTTACGGAGATTTTAACGGGGATGGAATAAGTGATTTTGTAAGGGTACAACCAGATCTTAGTGATGGACTAACAATACCACCGAACCCTGTTAATAATGCTACTCTTCATTATGGGTTTGGTGCCAATCAAGGAGTAGCCCCCAGTACTTCGCCTTCTGCTATTTATGTTAATTCTGATCCATATTTTACAACCCGTAAATATTTTTCAGCTGATATAAATGGAGATCATAAGACAGATTTAATAGAAATGGTTAGTAATTATTGCCCTCAAAATTTCACCATGGACGGTGGTTCAGCAATAGATTTCTTTTATTGGGATGGTGATAAGACGAATTCCAAATTTCTAATGTATGATATTGGGTCAGAACTTAGTGTTGAAAATTATAATTTTTCTTCTCCCAATAATGATTATGAGATGGTTGGAACTCCAAATACTGCTTCTAATCAGACTATTGCACAGTTGCCTAATTTTTTAGTTGGAGACTTTAATGGGGATGGCAGGGATGATATTCTGCTAGAATTAGGCAATAGTGATTTACCAAGCGTAGGGGCGTGTAGTAATACGTCTGGTAGCGGTTTTTTTATATTAACGCTTAATCCGGAATATCCCGAGCATTACCTTACAACCATATTTGATGGGTATAACAGAGAAACAGATTTCACGTATGGTTCTACTGCAGTAAATACAACTTCTATATTTGGAACAGTTAGTTCTTTCTATGCTTCAGCTCATACGGCACCTACTTTTCCGGTTAAGAAAAACAATCAACCTGAATGGGTGGTAACCAGTTTGCAGGTACCTGATGGGACTACTAATAGTAGTGGAGTTCATGGGATTAACACCACCAATTATACTTATCAGGGCGGTTTAATGCACGAGCAAGGCAAAGGCTTTTTAGATTTTGATAAAATGACCTCTGTTAATGACGTAAGTGGTATTACAAGTACCAATACGTATGTTGTTAATACTACTTACTTTGATCGTTTGCCTAATTCAAATACTCAGATTCTTACAAGTGGCGGTTCAGCAGTTAGTAATACACTTTATACTTATTTACCTATAACTCCTACGGGAGGCTCAGGGTTCGGTCACTTTAATTACCTGCAGCAAAAGATAGCAACAGACAATATCACAAATTCTGTAACACAAAATAATAATACCTATTCAACCGATGGTAATCTTACAACCGCAATAACTACACATTCTACACTTTCCCCTTCTACTTTAGTAGAAACAACCACAATATCTACTGCATATTATAATCCGCCAAATGCTACCACGCATGATACCTGGTTGCCAACCTGGCCTTTAGATATAACAACTGATACGAAAAGAGGTACTTATGCTGATTATACCCGGACATTAAACTATGTCTATACCCCAGAAGGAGAAGTACAAACAGAAACACAAGACCAGGGATCAAACGGCTCTGTAGAAACAGATTATGTGTATGATGGAGGAACAGGTGTATTAACTCAAAAAACTACCACATCTGCTGCCGGAGGTTATTCAGGTGTTTCTTTACCAACCAAGGTTTATTCATATGGATATGATGGTTTCAAACGATTTGTAACCCAAACAACCAACCCGTTAAATCAAGTAAGTTATTCTAATTTTGATGAGCGTTATGGCAGTTTAACGTATACCAAGGATATTACCAATTTAGAAACCAATTACACCTATGATGGGGAAGGAAGACTTATTACTAAAGTTACCCCGGATAATATTACTACTAATATCAGCTATGATTGGGCAACTGTATCTATTCTATCCGGCGAACCCATTGACTATCATAGGTCCGTTTTATACGAAACTGATGCTATTACCACCGGTAAGCCAGAGGTGAAAACTTATTATGATATGTTTGACCGTGAATTAAATACCAGAACCGACGGTTTTACCAATACTATTTTTACAGCAAAAGCCTATGATAGCTATGGGCATGTGTTGGAACAAACAGGTCCATATTATACAGGTTCCAGTAATTTGTTAAAGCCACTTCTTACTACGTGTACCTTTGATGTTTTTCAACGAGCAGCAACCTGTACTACTACTTATGTAGGTCTTTCAACGCCAAATATTACACAATATGCTTATAGTATTGATGCGCTTGGTAATTACCAAACCAATACCACCATGCCTGATGGGGTAGTAAAGAAGACCTTTATTGATCCATCGGGTTTACTGGTTAAAACAATTGATAATGTATCATCAGATATTGTTGCTTTTGATTACTGGAGCAATCGAAAAATTTATACAGTAAAAGTTGGTTCTGCAGCAGCTCTCACCGAGCAAATGAGTTATGATGCTTATGCACGACCCAGCTCGTTAATAGAACCAAATAGTGGAGGAACTACACCTACCACTTATTTTTATGATGCCTATGGTTTGTTAGAATATACTACAGATGCCAGACCTGTAAGTATTCAGAATTATTACGATGTTTTAGACAGAATAACTAAAAAAGTAAGCCCCGATGGAACTTTTGCTTATACTTATGTTACATCAGGTAATGGTTTAAACCTGTTGCAAACTGAGACAGCTCCGGGTGTTTCTTATGCTTATCAGTATGATAACCTTAACCGATTATCACAAAAAACAGATGTGATAACCGGTAATACCTATGTTACCAGTTTTAACTATGATGCATATAATAATTTGATAAAACTTACTTATCCGGGTGGCTTTGCTATAACGCAAGATTATACCTCCAAGAGCTATCTTTCTGATATAAAGACAGGCGGAAATTCGATTTGGACGGCAAATGACATGATTCCGTTTGCCCAATATAATAAATACACCTTGGGTAATGGTCTCCAAACAGTGGTTACTTACAACAATTTTGATATGCCTACTCTATATGAAGCCGGTACAGGTAGTATATTTTATTATGGGCTAACGCCTGACATTAGAAACGGAAACATCACCACCCGAAGTGACCTTACAAGACCTGGACTTTCAGAATCATTTGGGTACGATGGGGTAAACCGCTTAAACGCTTGCACAGTTACCAACTCAACTGGGAATATACTAACTAATATGACCTACGACCCAACCGGAAATGGAAACATTACTTCAAAAACATCTTCCTCAAGTAGTGGGTCTAATTTGGGTAATTACATCTACCAAACAAATCCATTCAACCAACTTCATAGAGTTGATAATAATGATGCCAGCATTAGTTCGAATATACAAACAGCTACTTATAATAGCTTTAGTAAATTAAGTACATTGGTTGAGGGTGATTATACTTATGCTCTTACTTACGGCCCCGATGAACAACGTGTACAAACCATCATTAATAATACTTCTTTAGGCACGCAATATACCCGCAACTATGTACCCAGTTATGAACTAACAACTGGTACAGGAGGTTATAGCCGTGAGGTAAATTATATAAACGCACCAAGCGGTTTATGTGCTATGTATGTAAAAAATGGCACGAACGATACGTTGTATTTTGTATATACCGACCATTTAGGCAGTATCTTAAAACTTACTGATGCTAGTGCAACGGTATGGGCAGAACAAAGTTTTGATGCCTGGGGCAGGTATAGAAATGTAAATGACTGGACTTATAACAGCCCACAAATACCCGCTGGTAGAACCTACCGTGGTTTTACCGGACATGAGCATTTACCAAACTTTGAGCTGATAAACATGAATGGGCGGATATATGACAACAAGTTGGGTTTGTTTTTAAGTGTTGACCCATTGCTTGACAAAACCCCCGGTGTTAGCCCTTACCATTATGCCATGAATAATCCTTTGAAATTTACTGACCCTACCGGATTAGGTGTTTTAGATGATCATTATATAAAGCTTGATGGATCAATAAGTTCTATTAAAACAAATGATACTTATGATAGGTTTTTTGTTGAAAACAACTTTATGGGAGCTAATTTCTTTGCTTTAGTTGCTACTCTTGAAAAAAATGACAATGGGTTAGTGAAATTTCCATCTTCAGGAGACCACTTTCATAGATATGGACATGAAGATAATGGTGGGGAATCTGGGGAAGAAACCGTTGGTAAAGGGGATCATTATTTACAACCTGTTGCTGCCGCTGCATTGTTCGGGGTAATAAATTCCTTAAGATATTATGGAATTAGAATGTCTTTTGGGGACATGTCTTCATCTAATGGCTCAGACCCATGGCAAAAGGGTGAAAGACATCACGCGGGACATGGTCATATGGGAACTAGATCTGGAATAGATGTAGATATTAGATATGTTGATGATAATGGTAATGAAATAAATTCGAAAAATGTTTTTAAAAATGAATCATTTAGTCTTGACAAAAACAATATGATATTTCAAACTGCAAGAAATTTTGGCTTTACAACTAATTATCAAGGAATAAGCGGATATATACCAGATGTTACCAAACTTGATGATAATCATAATAATCATGGCCATCTTGGATTAAACTATAGTAAAGTAAATTGGAAATATGTAAGTTCACCCCCTGTTCTATGGGTGGCACCAAGTTATAATATTATTAACAACATGACTAAATAAAAATGATGAAAATTCATTTAATAACTTTGTTTTTTATTATTATTTCTTGTTCTGAAAATAAAAAGAATAAGGTAGAAGCAATAAATAAGGACTCAATTCCATTAGTTTCTGAGAAGCCAATTATTTTACCTGATACAAATAATTGCAAATTGAAAATAGATCAAACTATTGGATTTTTAAAAATGATTAATTCAGGACAATCCTTTATTTTAAAGGATATTAATGATAAAAGCACAATAAATGTTTCTCTAAATAAAATAAAAACACTAAATGCTTTTTTACCTTTTGCATACCATAATGATTACAATCTTTTAGTTTTTAGATGTGTTGAACGCACAAAAGAATTTTACAAGATAATTGTAAATGAGAAATCAAATAAAACAATGTTACTCTCTGATAAAAATAAAAATTTCAAATTTCAATCTTGGTCTGAACATATTTTGGATGCTTGTTGTATAGGGTTTGAATATAAAAGTAACCCTATAAGGGAATCTAAATTTGAAAAAGCAAATATCATTGATGAAGTAAAAGATGCTATCTTTTTTCCTATTAAAATTGAGGGTGATTGGCTACAAGTAAAATGGGGTGAAGAAAAAGATTGGAAATATGGATGGATTTTATGGAAAACAGGTAATTGTGTTTTAATAGAAATCTTTTATTTTGCTTAAATCTTATAATTAATAATTATAAACAATTTTTAATCCTATGAAAAAACTAAAACTACTATCCCTTTTATTGTTAGGGAGTTATTGTGCGATAGCACAAAATTCAGAATTTTTTTATGATCAAGCCGGTAACCGTACATTACGTCAACCATGTATGAACTGTAGGCAGGTGCATAACCCTAAAGCCACTGTAAATAATAATGATACCGCTTTGCAAGCAGCAGAACTACAAATAGCTGCCAAACATGGTTTAAATTTGTTTCCTAACCCTACACAAGCTAAAGTTACATTAGCTATCAGTAACTTAGGTACTGATGAAAACGCATCATTAATAGTTACGGATGAAATAGGCAAGCTTTTGTACACACAAAATAACCTTCAGTCTGAGAATCAAATTGATATGAGTAGCTATAATATAGGTACTTATTTTGTGAAGGTTATAGTTGGCAAGGATATAACCGTTTATAAAGTATTAAGAATACAGTAAATTATTAACTACATCAATGAAATAAATCTTACACACGAAATAATCTCACATATTTAAATCAATATTATCAAATAGTTAAATTGTGGTGTTTTATTTTGTGGGTAATGAATTTTTAAATATCATTGTTAAACATTAACAAAAATTATCTTAAAATTATGATTAAAGCACTATCCATAACCGCCCTCTTAGCGGTTTTTTTTATTTCCGTAATGAGCGCGGGGAATAAACCCGAGCTTACCAAAAGCAACGTATTAATGTTGGGCGGCGACACCGTAACCAAGAGCTTTGCCGTGAGTGGCAATGGAGCCTGTAAGTCAACCATTGAAAGTGTTGTTACTTCCAATGCAGGCGTAATCAGTGCCAGTTGGGATTCCACCGCACAGGTCATTACCGTAACCTTTGTTTATTCAACCATCAAAAAATCACAACTATGCCGTGCATTAGCCGGCGCGGGATACGATAACGCGCAAGTAAGGACAAAAGATGCCATCTATGCAACCCTACCGGCGGCTTGTCAATACATTAGAACCCCTCCTACGCAATAACCAATCTTAAAAAAACAGTATTTAACAAACATCAAAATCAAGCTTATGAATCATAAAATAACTACAACTACCAAAGCAATTTTAACGGCATGTTGCTTATTGATTTTAAACATTTCGGTTAAATCACAGAGTAAT
>Ga0302185_10001444_pt1 | contig 16669 bp, 14 predicted proteins | sample II_Bog_E1_1_FD_200231 | JGI IMG/M metagenome (GOLD analysis project Ga0302185, IMG submission 200231) | Peat permafrost microbial communities from Stordalen Mire near Abisko, Sweden - II_Bog_E1_2 | ecosystem: Environmental > Terrestrial > Soil > Wetlands > Peat | place: Sweden: Abisko... | reverse complement strand
TACGCCAGAGCTCCGGCTTACTTTAAGTAGACGTAATTAAATTGATAACTTGAGGATTTTTAGTTCTCATCTCTTCGAACTATTATATCTGTTTTTTCAGTACTTTTTTCTATTTTCTTAACAAATCTTTTTATTTCTTAATTTAACTCTGCTTTCTAAAAAGTTCTTTCATTAAAATAAGCGTTTCTTGATCTTTAGAGTGGGAAGTACTGAACTGAAACTATTCCGACTTCATCGACATAGATTTATTATCGTGGTGCTATTGATAGTCAATCAGTGACTTAAACCCCATCGTTTTAATATAGGTTAAGTTATTGTAGTTACTAGCGCCTTTGATGCGATAATCAAGTAATCTTTATAAGGAAACAATCCACGACCATTTTTCCTCTGCATCTTTGGCTGAAAGATAGATTAGACTGTTATGAGATTTTATCTTAAATGCTGCTGGTATCATTTCATCTTTAAAATTTATGAAACTCTTTAAGTACTCTATAGAAGATAATTAGATAATTTACGTGACTTCTGCGCAATCTTTATTCTTAAAGGAAATCAGAAAATTAAAGGTAAGAATGACCCACCTCTCCCTCCACTCCTTTAAATATTTTGACTGCTTTAGCAATATGCCTTATCTAATTTTATTATTTTGGACTTCGTTGAGTATTTTTTCTTTGAGGGTCATGCTTCTACAATAAAATCAATATGGAAATACAATTAAATTAATGAAAATGAATCTTTCCAACATATTGCCACGTAAATTGAAAATAACAAATTAAAAAATGTTCTCTTTTGTAATTTTTACTTTTGTACAAAATACTAATTCTCTTTATAACCTTATAAATAAGATTCGTTTATATTTCATGTTCTCTTTCTCTTTATATAATAGTTGAATCAACCATTTCTTTAATATCAACATATTTAGATAAGTTTTCTCTCATTCTCAATCAATTTAATGACACCCATTTTGAGTCTATCAAACTATCCTTTTTTATCAAAATAGATCTATTGTAATAATAACTCCTATTCAAAAAATGTACGTTAGGTAATTAAGCCAATGCATTTATATATTCTCAATTGAACATATTATAAGCGTTTACAAAATCTATATTATCTTCATTATTATAAATTTAAGAAATATCTAATGACATTGAAAAATGGATTTACAGCAGTGGAACTTATGAACTATCATCGTTAACTAATGCCCATCATTTGGACTGTTCTAAGTGATACTGCAGTTTGCATGGCTTATTACAAACATCGTACGGATGCATCTCTTTTCCATATAGGAGGAGCCTTACTTGCTTGTTTCATTACTGTTATCACTTCGCTTCCCACCCTCATTTAAGCCGGAATTCCTGAAAAGGGTGATCCCCTTAGAATGCACTACATATTGGGGACTTTACTCTATTTTGTAATCCTTTCGCAAATTATTTTGGGAATTATCACAAAAGGGCTTCGTTCCTTTGATAAAACTAATCCTGCATTGCTATTAAAAATCAGAAAATATCATAAGTATTTAGGTTATACTATTCTCATCGTGGCAAAGATGGTTTCTTTTTAACATTCTGTGAACTTGTTTAATATCCTCTGGAATACTGGAGTATTTTTATTTTTTATTTTTCGCAATTACAATTGTAATCATCTTCAGAGTTTTCCTGAGCCAATTTTTAAAAAGGATAATATTAAAAGAATAGAAAACTATTCATAAATTAATAACAATTATTCTCTATGTCTAATGTATGGCAACTATATTTACAATGGAGAGATCATGAAAAACTCACATCCAGCTGGGTCTCACATTATAGTAGCAGTTGGAGGAAGATGCATCGAAAGGTACCTCTTTGGAATGCATGCCTTTTAATTGTAAGATAAGTTATTGTCTCACTCTCATTCACAAAAGAGTCTTCTATTGCTTGGAAATCCTGTTGCTAAATTGTAAATTTCTTAGCAATTCGTCAATTTTATTGGGGATTAACACAACGCTTCTATTCAATCAATTGCTTTGATCTCATCTGAAAATAACATTTATCAAGTCAATTTAAAAATATAACAGTCATAAAATATGAGATTTTCAGGATGTACTGACATCAAACAATTGGGACGGTACTATTCACTAACCATGAACAGATCAATAACTCGACTGTATACGGCTGTTAATTTTCTGAATCAAACTAATCTTACATATTTGGAAAAAATATTCCCTGATTTGCAGTTTAGGCCAACTATTAGCCACATTCATAATATGCAAGAGGAAACAAATTCTTTTTAATAAATCGAGATTGAGCCATAAGAAAGCAATTAAGTAACGATTGCTATTTTGGTAAAATTGTACTAAAAAGGTCAATTTACAAATCAACTCATTCATCAGCAAAATATAAAGTCCTTAATTCTAAGCTGCTCTAAGGGGAGAGGCTTATAGCTTGATGAAATTGAAAGTGGAAAGGTAATTATAATAACAGGAGGAAGCGGCATATTCCCTTTTTGCGATCTTATTGATCTTTTATTCAAGCAAGAGCAACTCAAAATATAAAATCTTCACAATTCTTCAATTCTAATAAATAATCCAGTTTTAAGGAATAGACCCTTGGACCAGTGGCAATTTTCTTTTTTGCTTGCCTTTGATTCCTTGAGTGAAATTCATCCAATAATATGGAGATAACTTGTCTATTTAACCTCAATCCAAAGGATACAGACTGTTCTTAAAATTAAAGATAGTAGCAATCTCCCCGAGTGTATCATACGAATCTAAGAGCCGTTCTAATACTTTTTAAGCAGTTTCCTAATTAGTCCGAACTATATTCGTAAAATAATGATCTGTGGTCCGATGAAAATGAATAAAAATGTTTCGGAATACCTTCAAAAGCGTGGCATTACAAACTTTGAAATATTATGACCAAGAAATGAATTTCTTCAGATCTTAATCATATAAAATATAACATTCTATATATGCTTATTTAATATTTTATCACTTTTGCAATTATTCAGTAAATCATACGATCTTTTGCATGTCTGGCTCAAATCAAACTGTTATGACATGTATTTTAGCGAAAATACCTCCAATCATTATAATGACCATGCAAGTTTCATAATATTCTATTAATTATGGCATAGATTCAATCAATTAGTTGGTGATGAAATTTTTGCCGAGATACTTCCAGAATTTGTTTAGAGTTAATCTTCCTGAGGAGAAGATACGTCTCGGTAAACATTTTTTTAAACAGAAGCTTACGAGGAAATTACTCTTTCACTAACAAAAGCGTTTAAGCTACCCTCCTTGATAACATACGCCTCCTCATTGACAGTAAAGGGGTTACTGATTAAAGCTGCCGAGTTATTCGTTGGTTCTCGAGGTGATATCAATTTTATTTAGATATTCCTAAAAATGTAGAGCTGTCTCGATATCTCATCGAGGTGGCTGAGAACAAATCAAAAGATGAAAAGGTGAAGGACTAAATATAATACTATAAGTTAAGATAAATCAATATAGATATTTCTTTTTGCGAATTGATGCCTTTAAGAATGGAAAAGCTTCTGAGTTTGACCTCACTACAGAGGTGCTAAATAAATTGGCTGAGGAAAAAGGGCATCCTCAATCTTGTGTAAATAGATAAAAATGTAGTATCTCGTCGGAAAACAAATCTATAACATCGCTATAAACACATTAGAGTAAGGAGAACAAAAGCAAATGTTCAAATTAGCTACTTTATACTTTGAAAAATCGCTTATATAAAATCAATATGGGGGCTTGTACTATATTGGTTCAGTACATAGGAATCAAGAATATACTGATGTTTCCCATTAATAAAGTAATTAATTTTTTGTTTATGGGGCAGCAATGGGGGATCCCTTGTGCTTTTTTAGGATGTCTCAAATGTAATTATTTCCTTACTTAGCTATTTAGAACAAAACAAACACAAGCTATTTATTAAATATCTTAAGCTCGCAGCGGAGGCTGGAGTCATTGAGGCCCAACACAATTTAGGTTGCGAGTACATGTAAGGAAGATATCTGCCGAAAGATGATTTGAAGGCGTTTTCATGGTTTATTCATGCTTCAGCCAACGGGTTTATTCAATCAAAAGTAAAGATATTGTCATACAGTTCAATGTTGCGCATATATTCTTGCATGGTTCTTCGTGTGGGCGCATTAAAAAAAATAAATAAGCTGCCCTGCTAAAACTTGAATAGTTAAAGTCAATGGGTGAGGAGGTAGATGCCAAAATATAATAAATTTTAGAGAGCTAGGAAATTAAAAAGGTTATGTCAGAGTAAAAATGATTTAGAAATTATATAATGTGTTTAGGATTAATCTGCCTAAAATCCATTGTATTTATCTCGGTTAAATTTACATTTTTCCCAATTTATTCGCTATTATTTTAAGAGATAAATCTTTTATATCGAAAGAAATGGGACCATTATATAATTGAAGGCGAAAAGACATGATCTTATCAAAATAGATTTGTTATACTATCATTCAAGAAGTCACTTTATACATTAAATCCGTTAACTTTTTAGTCAATAAGTCAAAATAAAGTCGTAAATACCTAGTCCGCAAAATACACAAACAAATATCGTAATCTCTGTTTTAAAGAGTTTGACGAAAATGTTTGCATGCTTATATGACCTTTTTATTGATTTTATTTGGTTAATTTCATGACAAGCTGGGCATTCCTTTGGCTAAATAACACCAAATGTGCCGAGAAGGCATTACGAATGATAAGAATGTTCACAGTTCTAAATTAATAGTTGGCAATTATTTTCCTTGCAGATTTCACAAATTACTCTATTTTTTAAAACTCCTCTGAAAATTGATTTAAGCAACGATTTAACATTATAGTTTTTGGCATAAAGAAGAAGGATAGTAATCCAAAATCCAAAAGTATAAGGATTAGATGTTAGAATATCCCATATTTGATATGAGCATTCACAGCACAGGATGAAGATCGTAGAGAAAAAATACAACAGAAAACTGATGCACATGATTGTTGTCTGTGTAACAAGAAAGAGTATTCCTATAAGAATAAAGCAATAGGAAGAAGTTCTGTGTTATGGATTGATTTAATTGTTCATTTGATGAGTAATTATTAAAAGGATTCATAAAATACAATTAGTACAAAATAAGAATAAATTACTGTTCTATCAGTTGCTTTAATCTATCCTTATTTATGAAAATACGATTAACTCTTGGTATTAGATAAATAGAATAAATTATATGTAAATTTTAAATCAATGAGCAATTTTAATCTTTTTTAATTTTTACAAAGAAGTTGATGGATTATTTAGCAAGGATTACATTCTTTTTTTATTATATGTTGATTAACTTAATTTTATTTTTGTTTTTTTTACAAAACATACCCTCAGTAGCCTCTCAGGGACGGATTGCTATCCTGTTGGAGGTTCAATTTATTAGACTTAAGTATTATATCTTTCTACATGATAAGTCTTACTTCTATCAAGACTAAAAGATGAAGGGCTGACGCAAGTAGCTAGGAAAGACTCTTATTTATTGTTAAAGATTAATCGTTGTCTGGTCTTTTAGTAATTTTTCCTCATTTTTTTGTCGATATTTAATAACTTCTTTGGAATAATATTGGCATACGCTGATTTTTGTTTTGGAGTCTTTAGGTATTTTCTATCCATTGTTTTATCAATAGGCAATTGACTTATATGAGTCTTTTTTATATTTTCTCGCAAAGCATTGGTATCTATTTTCTGGAAGATTAGAAGATCATTATTCTTTTTTGTATATTCTATTGTGCTGCTTAGGGTCGAAACATGCAAAGATTTAATAGGATTACAATTTTCAGTCGAGTTTATTTTTTTATTTCGATGAATTGCGCTTTAAATGTCATTAAGGAGGATTTGAAGGATCTTTTGGGAAAAATTATTTTCTATTTACTAAGATACATGTTTGAAAAATTAGCGCTTTTACTGTTAGGACGATATTTTCTTAAAAATGTTGATTTCTTACTCACTTTTTTAGTATTGAAATTTGCCATGATGAACTTTATTTAGTTTCATAATGATTAATCAGTTTCTATTATCTTTATATATACCAAATAACCCAATATGCAAAATTGATTGCCATATTTTTATTTTCCTGGGAATAGACTTAAATATCTGCAATATAATTTACAGATCAAAGACTATATTTTCATTCGATCTTTATTATTTTTAGAATAAGTAAGTAAACATTAAGAGACAATGTTAACTACCGAGTCAAGAAATATATTAAATAAATGCTTAAATAAATGAATAAATAAAGTTATTTCTTCGCTTAATTTTTTTATTCAATTTTTGCTAATTTCCCCTAAATAATCGATTAAATTCGATATATTTTTTCTTATAGTTTATAATTTTCAAGAACAGCCTGCTTTATTAGCTCACTTAAACATTCATTTGCTTGCTTCAATAAGCAGGCTTCCAGCTTGAAGATGTTTTTACTTTTGCTGCTTTTGCGTTAAAATTTTATTTGTAATGCTCCTTCATTGTTATTTCTCTGTTTTTCTCTTGATTGGATAGAATTTTCTGCTATTTTACTCTTACTAAGACTATTTTTTTCCGCAGATTATTTTTACTTTCTTCCTTTTCTGTGTGTCGTAGTAGACCGAAAGCTCGAATAAGAGGAAAGCTCAAAATCAAAGATACTCATTTGCAATATATAAATAAAATGATTGTATATTTATAAGCAAAGGATTTCAATGCCTATTTCCTTAAATATTCAACATCTTGAGTGGTGTTTAATAAGTAGTATAGCAAACTAGAAATAAAATATCAAATTTCAAGTTAGCATATATTCCTGTATTAATAATAATAATAAAACTTTCTTTATTATGCTAGTTAATTGACCACATTTATTAATCGAAAACACATGCGGTAAACTACGACCGTTATTTCCTTTTGGAAAGTTTTATTTAAGAATTGAGAATTAATTGCGACGACCATTACTTTAAATTCAAATTATTGTGTGCATATCGATTAATTTCTACACATGATCGCAAAACCAACTCAAGAACAGTTTCTTAAGGAAGACAGTCAGACCTTGACTTAGGCCAGTTCGTAACTAACTACTGATAACGCCTCTATCACAGAGTGCAAACAAGATACCATGATCGAGGATGAAGCCAAGAAGGAAGAAAATAAGATCAAGTATCGAAAGCTCAAACAAAAATTGAGCAATATGGGCTTCAATCATGACGATAAGTGTGTTGTCAATAAGGACTTCAGTAGCCCCAAAAAGCAACGAATCATGAAGTTGGCCCTTGATTTCGAGAAGATGATTAAAATTCAAAATCGAGACTACTAGGCGCTGGAAATCATGGCGAGAGAGATCTATAAAATTGTGTAGATAAAGAACGAATTGGACCTGCAGCTGCTAAGGCAATCGAGATTCATACCTGCCTTATTTTAGTTACTGCAGAAAGTACCAAGTCTGCATAAAGCATAGTTTAATCATCTCCTGCGTGGAATGTAAATATGTAAGAAGCATGGTAACTAGGTTTCAGAATAATGCATAATTTCGCAACAATGGCTGTCAACCGTGAATACTTGATCCTCACAAACAGACTCAATGGGCTGGTTTCTTTTACCAGCTGGATTATCGCCAGGGATGAGAAAAAGGCTATTGTCAGTAAGGCACATCTCAACATATGTTGCCTTTCCTTTAAACTGGTGAATTTGCTCCTTCTCCACAAATCTAAAGGTATGTCCATTATAACGTAGAGTAAGATATAGTCACGATTACAAATACAACGGTACAACTTATTAACTGCTCGCCTATATTTAAAAAAATAAAAATTGTACTCACTGAGCAGTTCTATCAGGATGAAACACTCCAAGAAACTGATACCATCTAAGAAATACTGAGATTTATTCTTTATGTAATTCGGAGATCACAGTCCAGATTGGAGCCAGTTTATTCAGTAATTCGACCTCATTAATAAACTAGCAACTAGAATCAACTAACTTTTGAAACAAAGATAATCAGCAATCCTCTCTCGAAACTTATATAATATCTTATTCCCTTTTTTATGGGTTATTTCAATCAATTACAGTAAACATAGCAGCCAATCGGTGCATAATCCATCCCAGAAAGTTATCCTATAGTTGTCGAATCTATAATGGGATTGGTAATCAAGTTAATGAACTCTTGCTTTGAAGTTTCCTTCATCACTGCAAAAAAATTCTTCGCTGACGTAAACAAATAAAATTCTCTTTTTTCTCTTTTTCTCGATAAAATTAGATGCATAATAATCTACTGTAAAAGATAAATGGAAGAATATAACAATAATAGCGTATCTAAAAATTTATTGAATTAAATCATCATATTACTAGGCCATCTCGCACTTGATGATCAATCAGTGCAAAGAAAAATATATGACAGTCTTATTCTCTAATAAATTTTCAATTTACCTGTTCAGTATATTATGGACTCTTATCTCAGGGATATATATATTCCAACTTTTTGCAGCCTCATCTTTGACAATAAAGTAAATCTCAATTTACTATTGAAAGATAATTCTCCCCAGCCGATCATTAAAATTTTGAAAAAATAGATGATGAGTAGACCTTCTATGACTCGCAAAGCCTCAACATCAAGTTTAGTGAGTTATGCCATTGTAAGTCATGAATACAACTCCCCTAACTATGAAATTCAGCGTTTAGCCTTGGAGATGAGATTTCCTGTCATATATTGGTAATCTTTATGCGCTTAACTCTAAAAGCACGTTTGAAATTCTATTGATCCCTTATAGATGTTTGATATTTACTTTGCTTTTTAATATTTTTTTAATTATCTATTTACTAACAGTTTTAATGAAGGTATTTTCTGTTTTGTGGTTATAATAACAGTTTTGATTCAAATTTATATCTTTATAATCCTTTGCTACTTAGGCTGACTATTATAATTTTTATTATTATTTAAATTCGCAAAAAACTTCGATGGGCGCATGTATCTTACCTTTGATCAAAAGGAATGTCATAATCTACAAGCCAGAGTAGTGGTCAACTCGTTTAGGAGAGCCATGTAAAAGCTGTAACAGATCCTTAAATCATCAAAAATGCATTTCTGTTTGTAAATGTTACTATTTTTGTCATCAGGAATGCTTCTCTACTCAGTTTTAGCAACAGCTTCTTTCATAATTTACTGAAGTTAAATGCTACGAATGTGATTATAAACTTAGAATGGTGATGGAAACCTAATACAAGTATCAGCCGGAGTTTACCAAATCAAAAATTATTAAACTCGTTTTTTGGCTAATATTAATAATTCTAACTTTGCTTAGCATAATGTTTACTGCAAACAGTGGTATAAAGATAGACTTCGCCTATTTTGTAATGTATGTAGAAGGTATTTTACTAGGAATCCTTATCTTTTTCTTTGTTCAAAGCATAAAACAGATCATTTATCATAAATCAATCAAGATCAAAGACATATTTTCGACTCAGCTGGAGATAGAAACATCAGCTTTTAGGGATTTCGATTGCGAGACGCGTTCATAAACTTCTAAATAGTGTATTGCCGTTTAAAAGAATAAATGATTAATTATCTACTTTAACCTCCATACCTATCTCATTATACAGAAGTAGAGTAAATTTTAATTTTCGGGATTTTTTAATAAGGACAGCCCATCTTATTTTGCTTGAATTTATTAATTATACAACTGCATTAATAAATATATTTATGCTTTAAATAAGTAACAATTTTGATTAGGACGAAGATACATAATTTCCAGCTTTCCCAGTTGTCTTTCAACAAGAGCTCGAATAGCAGGCAAATGCGTAATCCATCAACGTCAATTCGAGAGAACTTACGGGACCATTTAAACTTCCCGAAAAGGAAATTAAATAACTTCTGTCTCTCATTGATAAAACACATTAAACAGTCTATCCGTAATTCTTCAAATAAACTTGGGAAGATGGTAGTCATAACATCGATAATTTCTTCGGCATGTATCTGAATACTTAAACAGATATCGTCCCCTTAATAAACAATTCATTGAAGAAATGAAACAAAAGAAGGAAAATTTAAAAATAGTAAGGCTTAGCTCTCATAAAATATATGTTGGAGAATTTATTGATAAGCAATGTACTGGCAAATCCATATTAATATTCAAAAACGGTAATGTCTATGAAGGAAACATGGCTCATAATAAAAGATAGGAAAAAGGAATTTATGTGCAAAGAGGGGTCGGTTGGTTTGAAGGAGCCTTTAAAAATGATCTAAAGGTTGATGAAGGAGTCGAAGTTACATATAAAAAATGGGCTTATCAAGGAAATTTTGTAAATGGTTTGCGGCATGAAAAAGGCCTCTATGTCGATAAAAATGATATCACTTATGTCGGACAATGGAAGCTAGGTATAATGCATGGAAAAGGTACTTTGAGGACATCAGCATCAATTTATCACGGCATGCTTGTAAATTCTCTTAAACATGGTCATGGATCATAAAAATTCTTAAACGGAGATTCATACAAGGGCGAATATCAAAATAATCGATTTGATGGATTCGGGACTTACTCATGGAAGAAAGATGAAGCTATTTATGAGGGAAGTTTCAAAAATGGACTGAGACATGGTAAGGGAAAATGGTCATCTGGGGAAACAAAATATTCAGGTAATTATTCGGAAGGACTCAAATAAGGTTTTGGATAATTGTATTTCCCAAGCGGCAATTTTTATAAAGGTAATTTTGTTGAAGACAAGAGATAAGGTTATGGGTAAATGTTTTGGACTGATGGCTCATTCTACAAGGGAGATTGGAAAGGAGGTATTCAGAATGGAAAGGGGCAGATATATTTGGTTGGAGGAGAGGTCATCAGTGGTCTCTTTTAAAATAGTATTTTAGTTCAAATTACACCTTCAATATATTAAAAGCAAATGGAGATATCCTCTATGGGAATTCAAGATTTGTTTGGCTCTAATCCTAAACTATAAACTGAAAATAAAGCTAGAACTTTTTCTGAGTCAAGAAATTTAGGGATGGCAAAAAAGAAGTTAGCTAAAATTTAAGAAAATTCAAAAAAGAAAAATAATATCAAAAATAACATCTATTTCAAATCTCCAGAAAAAAGCGATCGCCAAAATAATAGTAATGGACGTTCTGGATTAGTTGGTATGCCTTCTGGGATCGGAACTGTTCCAATAAATCATCAGCCTGCCCATGGCCATGCTCTTTCTCATGCCCATGCCCATGCTCATCATGAGGGCCATGGAAAAAGTAGTGATGGCAGAGAATGTAAATGCATTAAAAGATTGTAAAACTTTCGCATGAGGCAACGTATTAAAACTAAAATGAATGAATCAAAAGTGGATCACACTCTCAATGATGATAATTGACTTTTCGGATTGTATAGATATTTATCATTAATATTGTTTCATCATCATTATCATTAATATTATCTACGTCAGGATATAACTCAATTTTTTATGAATTTACCACTGCTTTTAGTTAATTTAATTCGATAACTCATAACTAAATCTAGGTATGGTTAGAATTAATACCTACTTATGAAATTTCAATACTATGTTCATATTATTAAATATCAATGTTAGGAACGACTCTCGGAAACACTGAGAGCATTGGTGTGAATATTGAAGCTGTCAGCATATCCATATACAAAGATTATTTCATAGTCTCGGCAAACCAAAAAATAACAGGCATAACTTCCAAGATTAGAATTGATAGAAAGACTCAAGATATATTTCAATTAGGTAAAAATGCTTAAACTTAGATAATAATTAAGAATCTCTTCCGACCTTACCATAAAAAAAAATTAAATGTTCAGCTCTGTTAGGAATTTTGCCAATACTCAGTAAACATTTTTTGTTAGTTGTGTAAATCTGCAAAAATGTTTGTATGATTGACGATAAGAATATTTATGAGGTGCAACAAGTAAATCTGATTCAGTTTGAGCAAGAGTAAGCATTAGATAGAGATACATCGGGAAATCTTACTGATAAAAGTGTTAAAACTTCGGAACAAAATGCTAAAGTGGTAGCTTATGTGACCTATCTCAAAACTTATTTACTAACAGAAGGGTATTACTTTGCATTTAAATACGATCTGAGTCTCTCAAGAGGCGCGCATGCATTGGGATATCCTTCAAAGAAAAAGTTTTTGTGGAATCTTAACATTGCTAAACATTTATAAAAATTAGATGATCGTAGATGGTTTGTTGGATTAATCCAGGGATCAATTCGTAATTTTAAAATTACTCTCAATGGTATTTCACCATCTATAAAGGAAATGTTTTTGAGTATACTTTGATTACAAGAAGAAGTTGGACCAAAGGAGGGACTAGATTTAATTCTCGCGGCATTGATCTCAAAGGAAACGTTGCCAATTTTTGTTAAACAGAACAACTAGTATTTTTTGGTAATTATTGTTATTCTCATATTCAAATCAGAGGATCAGTTCCTTTATTTTGGAAGCAATCTGGTCTTTATGGTTAAGTTTCATTCTATAAAACAAAAGAATAAAACGAGCAATCCTTCGATAAGCACATGAAGAAAGTCATTAAAAACTATAACAGATTGTTTTGCATCAATTTGCTTTGTAAGGAAAAAGAGGGAGAAATAGATTTGATCCTCTATTTTGAGAAACTCATTAGAGAAACTGCCTTAAAAGATATCAAATATTAATATTTTGATGTGCACTGTGCTTCCAAGGGACAACGCTTCGAAAGATGCAATTATTTAATTGACAAAACTCGAGGAGTTAATAAATTTTTTGGATATTACAAAGAGGATATCGAGAAACAAATGGTTGAGCACACACAACAAGGTGTAATACGAGTCAATTGTCTTGATAATCTCGACAGAACGAATCTTATTCAATCCAAAATTGCTTATGATGTTCTTACCAACATTTTAGTCGAGTTATAATTCGATTTGAATACCTATGTGAATAGTTCATCAATCGTGACGGCTGCAGATAATGTAAATAACACCTGCATCCTTATCATTCATTTGAAAAATGCTTGGGCCGACAATGGTGACATGATTTCAAAACACTACACAGGAACGGGCTCAACTCACACAAATGTAACTAGAACTGGCAAACGTGACATAAAAGGGATGATGGATCATGGATTTAAAACCTGCAAACGACTTTATCAGCAATATGTGGATGACAATCAGAAGCAAGAAGTTATTGACATTTTATTGGGAGAACACACTTAAACTGTGAATTTATCGGAAATCTAAGCCAGACTGAAAACTCTGGACCAAGACTAAAATTCAGATCAAATGACTAATAGCTTAATTTAAAATTGGTGATATTCATGCCGATCACTTTCCCAATGTTTTGTAATACTAACTACTTCCATATCGTCCAAATTCTGTCGTTTCTATGTAACTGCCTGGACCAGGGGTTGTAGACGTTTTCCAAAAGCCATCTTCATATTTCGCTGTCTTAGAAAACACTCGTCTCCCATTGCTTTTTCGATGAGATAGCACAAAATTGCTGTCTCCATTTAATGAATCCCCTTCCCTATAAGTCGAGGGTCCCGGACTTACTTTTATGGTTGAAAATCTTTAGGTCCTAGGATGAATAATAGAAAAGCGAATATCCGTATATTTTCCAACAGAAAACCTTCCTTTTTTGGGTTATAGATCTACCTCCTGATGGGCAGCCGGTCCAGGAGTTTTTTTCGAAGTCAGATTCTCTTCAATAAAATCAAGAGGCTTCGGTCTCATTGTATATCTATAATTATTTTTCTTGTTCTTTTCATTTGCATACTATATAAAAAATAATATACTGCACCGGGTCCAGGAATTTTTTGGATTTGAGGGACGAGATAAGAGTTATCAGGCAATTTATCGCGGCATATTCCGAAACTCTTCCCCTTTGACTTGGATTTGTTCTCTTAAACAAAACTTGCGATTTAATATTTTGTGACTGGTGGACTTGCGGTTAGAGTTTTAGTAAAATCTGATTTTTCTCCATAACCTATGGAGGCTTTCCTGTTAGATAGTTGACTGTCGTAGGAATAAAAAGCATTTGGACATCTGAATAAATAAAACAATACTCAGGATTTGGTAAGGGAAATCGCTTGGATTTTGAAAACATGTGAATTTATTTTGAAGTTGAATTGTTTGTAGGGTGGTTGCGGACGGCAGCGCTGGTTGTGATTGAGAAGGACATAGTATCGTATTCTAATTTTATTTATTACTCTAGGAATTAAAATTATGCAAATGAAGCTTAATTACCATTTTATGACCAAAAAATAATTTGACAGCACAAGGTCTTTCGATCTACTTAAACATTTGAATTCTGAACATACTTTCATAAATTTAGTATTTAATGCAGAAAGAAATTTAATCGATTAATTGGGCTATCCCTTAACTTAATAAATATTTTATAGTTTTCACTATACAACAATATCACTCAACAGCATTTTTTGTCCTTACTTTTGACTGGTTGACTAAGACTCGCTCCTTTCTTTTCAGGCATGGATTTAATATTCTTTAAACTTAATTTTTCTTATAATTTCCTCGCCAACTCCATGAAAATATCCTTTATCTTCTCATTCTCCTTTGCAGAACACTCCATATAGATTAATTTCTTTTGCACACAAAATTATTTTATCTTCTATTGTGGTACTTTTCTTTGATCGTTTAGATCAGACTTATTTCCAATCAGGAAAAAGATGGCGTCCTTCTCAGCGTAGGTTTCCACTTCGTTCATCCAAAATTTACAGATATTTTAAAAACTTAAAAGATCTGTTAAATCAAAAACAAGAAGAATACCCTGGCTACCTCTATAGTACGCACTCGTAATAGTTCTAAATCTTTCCTGCCCCGCAGTATCCCAAATCTGAAATTTAACATTTTTATTATCCACCTGTATAGTCTTGAACCTGAAGTCTACTCCGATTGTAGCGAGATAAGTCTATGAGAATTGATTTTCCACGAATCGAACTAGAATAGCAGACTTACCAACTCCTGAATTGCCAATGATGACTGTTTTGTATAAATGATCGAACTCCTTAATCATAGGCTAATAATATTAAATCTATCATGCTATCATGCTATCATTTGAGTAATACTCACAATCATTCTGGAACACCTTCTGCCTGAGCCTCTTATAATTTCCTTTTAGCTTATTATTGCTCCGCAAGCAGCTTTTACTCAATTAAAAATTTATTCATATACTCTTACTCGGTCTTCATTAGCTTCCTTTAAGATTTTTATCGAGCTCTTTCTACTCTTTTATCAATGATCAGCTGTCTTCTGGCTCGTTCTACTAATTTTGCTTCAGAATGTTGCTTTGTAATAACAGTTTTCGTTTATTGTAGTATTTCTGCTTAGCATAAATGATACTCTGAGATTCATTGATATATTGTTCATCTTCATGAGCAAGAGCGAAGGCTCCAGCAAAAAGAGTTGGTAAAACTTCGCTAATAAGTCGTAACTCTATGGGATTTCTAAAAAATCCATTTCCTTAAGCATAGTTCATAGTATTTATTTTAATGTCCCGAAGGTATTGTTTGGCAATAACTCGAGAGAATACTTTTCTATGTGTTTTTATCTTTTTTTATTTGTCTTTTTTGAAAGTCTGAACCATTTTAAGCTATGTTAATAAGCAACTACATTTTATTGTTCTAATTTTTCTTATTGATCGTACATATTCTGTATCTTTTTGTTCTCCTCCTTTTCATACAGTCTCAACTATTGTTGCCGATTGCTCATTATTTTTAACTCTTATTCCTGTAGCACTTCCATTCTACTAATTTAAAGCGTTCTTCCGCATAGGACATTCAATAATGGTTCCACCTCATAATCGAAATCAAAAAGTTAGTTATCCCATATTTGAGTTTATCTACTTATTTGGAATAATACATATCCTGCCCCTCTGCGTCTTCAAGTCTGTGACGAGTTACTTTATTTTCAGAGAGTGGCTCAGTTTGGGATCCGTATTCATATTTTGGAGGTTTATCTGTCAATGATTATACAAATTCATCGGTGAATATTTCAATATTTGCTCTCTTATTTCCCTCAAATGAATTTGTTGTTTATTGAGGAGGTTTTTGAGCCCTAATTGGTGAGGTTGATTTATCATCACCGTTTTCATTTTTTTTTGAGACGACTATAGCTGAATATGTATTTCCTCTGAAAACTCTTTTGTCCCACATGAGATTGTTATAGATAAGCTTGCTTAATAGATAGAAGAGTACATTTAGTCTTCCTCTTCGACTTAAGGTTCTTCTTTGTACTTTTTTTTTGGTTTCACAACCTTGGGTGCTGCAGAAAATTATTCAGTCATTTATTTAATATAACTTACAAATGCAAATCAACTAAATTCAAAAAAACAAATAGTCCCTATTAATTTTAATTTCAATGTTATTCATGTAATATTTTATTAATCTATTTTCTCTGCTTTCATATCTGTAAACTGTTATTTTAATATCAATTTTTTATTTACATTCAAACTGAATCTAATAATTTTACTGATACAAAGTTTATTCTATTGTATCATAATTCTCTTCTAATTTAATTCAAAAACACTATTCTTAAATTAGTTTTATAATTTAATCTTTATTATCATTACTTTTTATGGACAAAACCTTAAATACAAGCAATTATTATGATCTGGGAGCCAGCATCGACGTGTAAAGCTTAAATTAGGATGTGAGAAAGTTAATTAATACCTTGAAGATTGATTTGAAGGA
>Ga0302185_10001443_pt1 | contig 16675 bp, 11 predicted proteins | sample II_Bog_E1_1_FD_200231 | JGI IMG/M metagenome (GOLD analysis project Ga0302185, IMG submission 200231) | Peat permafrost microbial communities from Stordalen Mire near Abisko, Sweden - II_Bog_E1_2 | ecosystem: Environmental > Terrestrial > Soil > Wetlands > Peat | place: Sweden: Abisko... | reverse complement strand
CTCCAACATCATAGATGGAGCTAGGATGGCTGTGAGCAGCATCAGCATTGATGAGGTTTTGGAGGCCATCGGAGTCAACACCCCAGAAGGTGTCATTAGCCTTATAGATCCTGATAATGGCTACAGCATTATTCTGATCAATGAGGCAGGAAAAGGCAGTAGTGGTAGTGGGACTAGCAATACCAACTCCAATTAATCCACCAGAGGTATTGGGGCCGGCAACTGATTGCCAAACAAGGAGGGTAACCAAAAAGAATGAAATGATGTTCTTCATAAATAAATTAATGTAAAAACTACTGAACTTGATGGAATTAAACGATTTTTTTCACAAGTATATTTTTTTATAAGAATATTTCACGTTGGGAGGGCGAGGTTAACCAGTTGCAACACTTGTATCACTGTATCCTTCTCAATGAGGAGTTGGATATATGATTTATCAATAATTTGGGGTCAAAGATAAATTCGATTTTCGAAGCATTGTTTTTAGTTACGATAACGAATTATTATCTGTCCTTAGGGCAAAACATCTTTTTCTGCAAACATTTTTCCTTTCAACAAGTGTTTTTGAAGAGTGTGAACTTTATCTTTGTTATTTGAAAATACAGTTTCAAAGTTTAGTTTACTCAACAAGAAAATTGAACACTTTCGGCCAGCATCGCAGAGGAGTGGCTCAATAAATCTATGTTTAACTCAATAACGATGGAGAAAATGTTACAAAAATAATAACGATAAAGTTGTGAGTTTTCAATTAGATTGAAAGTAAATTTTGGTTCAGTAAAAATAATAAAGCTATAGTAAATTCTTTATCAGTCAACAAGAGTGATTATGCACATCTTATGATCAGATGCATCACGATAATCATAAACAAAAACACTAGTTGGTTAACTTATGACTGTCAGAGGCTGACTACATGCGCCATAACTATCATCTAATGTTCATTCAGAATCAAACCTTTCCGATTAACATGAAAACTGCCATTTGTCACACCCTCTATCGGCTCGGAGCTGGCTTTAGCGAGGACTTTCGTTTCAGAGGCAATTCATCAACAGTATCTTTTGCCATTTTTGCTCTAAAACAAGGGGCATAACAAAATTGATTCGGTTAAAAAAACTGGCAAAAAAACATATTGAACTGTAGTAGAACCCAGATTATATGTTTTGTCTATCTTTTCTATGAAATATTTCTTCCTTAAACAATATTTATAAAATCAAAGGTATATCCGGTTGTTGAATTTACGGCGGGACGAGGGAGTTGGAGCAGGTGGACCCTGTAAAAGTGAACGACCAATCTATATTTTTTAGACGGGAGGGGCCGAGTATTATAGAGGTGATGCTTTATTTTTTTAAAGAAGTTTCTCAGCGGTGTTAAGATGAGCCTCAGTCATCTTACTCTTAATGATGTTTTCTATGCTCACGACTTCCTCCTAAGAAATAATTTCCTTCTTTTCAGCCTTGGTCTCAATCTTTTGAGTCACAATACTCCCAGCTTTGCTTTCTTTCGATTTTACAGAGCCAATACTTATCTATGATGCCTTCTTTTAGGAAGAATTATTTTGAATTGGCAACAAATCTTTTGCTTCCTAAATTGTGTAGTGGACAGATTTGATGGATTGTGAAACAGATATGATTTTATTAGAAACTTTATCTGTCATTTCTGGAGCAGCTTAATTGGATAAGACAGGCTCGACTTCCGCCTAAGCAATCTTTTCTTATGTTTTAAACAAATAAACAAGAGAAGGTTGAGAGCAAAGATTTAGGCCCTTGTCGGTCTTATTCTATGAACAGTCAATCTTCTTTAAAGAAGGAATGATGACTGGTTGTTCCTTTTATAAAACAGGAGGTCCCGCCTTGATCAGCATCTGAATGCAGCACTACTCATTCCGAGTTAAAACTAACCGATTTATTTTTGGTTCAACAGTATTTGAGTCAATTTCTGCTTAAACTGAAACCGAATCCTTCTCTGCTTTTGAATATTGGCTTTGGTGCTTGCTTTATATTCTCTTAGCAGTGACGAAATTAAGTTCATTAATAATTGTTTCCTGGCTGCACCCTGGAACTGCGTTCTTCCTCTCTCCCACCATTTTGGGTTTAATGTTGATTTAACCAATTTATAATTCCTGTTGATTCGTCATATTTCTTTCAGATAGCTTTTGAATATTCTGTGAGTGATGAGTGTAGAAGTTGGGCTGAGAACGGTCGCCATTAATCGTAGAAACCATTTCAATGCCATCCAAAAATTGCTGTTCCTCTATTGTTCTGTTGGAATGTGTATGCTTGCTCGCCCTACTATGATGAAGCAGCTCCTTTATCTGAATGTTATTCTGCTGGATCTCGCTTTGTAATCCCTTAATTTGCTTGATTTCTTCTAAATATGACTATTTCAACTCCTCAAGGTTGTTCTATTCCTGTATGACAAGATCAGTTGGCAAGGTATTAGCATTAGCAGATTCGTGGCATTCGTAGGTAGTTGATTGTACGGGGTCAGCTCTTCTCCGAATTTGCATCATATTCACTTGATCCGAAAATCCTCTTTTGTGACTCATTGGATTTACATAAATTATCTGCGATTTGATGTTTCCTAAATCAAATCTCTTGTTGTTTATTACAATCTTTTGAGGAGAAATTGGGCGTAAAGATTCTCCTAATTAGTGACTGGGACTGCCAGCAACATAGTACGGCAGCCCTTTTTTGAAATTGCCATGCAAGGGAGAGGGTGCCTTCCCTTACTTTTAGAAGTGCCTTACTATTGAGATATTCGACGCTTCGTTCAGTTATACTTTAGGAACGTAACTTATTAATTCAGGTCTCCGACCACTTAATTCCATCTCTCGAGGAGATTTTATACCCTCTCGATATTTTTGAGATTTGAGTATTTCAACGGGAGGGCTATTTTATTTGGGAATGAATGAGATAGCATTTATATTTTTTTGTGGCGAAACCAGTCTGATTTTAGTTTTTAGGTGAGAGTTGGGAGAGCTCTGTCTGTGAGGACTATTGTTGCAGGTAAGATAGCAAGCGTTGTTGATGGGCGATCTCGGTCTTAAAGTGTCATAAAAGGGACGTGTGATGTTCGCAGTCTTATTTTTGAGGTAGGGGTATTTGTTGGCTTAGTTATTCATGAATTTCGCTAATTTCTAAATGGAATATATTTTAAAATATCATAGAATTCCATCATCAATTCTTCAGATAATTCATACGATCAATTAGAAACAATAAAATAAAGCCATGGACAGCCAAGTCAGAAAAGCCTGAATATGAGGCACCACAGATAATCAAAAGTTATTTACTTATAATAACCATCAATATCTCACTGTTTACTTATTTTTGATTTCTGATATATTTCTAGTAATAAATTTATTGATGAGTGAGCAGGTTGAAGGACATCTCTCCCTCCCCATCAGCTATAGCTTTAACAGGGACAAACTTGCACAGTATCAAAATCAGTCCATTGATTCCAAGAAGTTTCATAGTTGGGTTCAAAATGACATGTACAGATCCACCTATGCCCAGCATCATAGCCCAGTATACGAATTTTCATTCAGGATTCATTGTCACCCAAAAATTCACACATTCCAGGGTATAGTGGATTTATCCCAAAGGACAGGGCTTAAAGTTTGCACGCTAAGACTTTTTCAAACAAGACAAAGGAGGCGTTCATAGATTACAATAATGGGGATAAAAATGGATTAGCCACGACCGGATTTAACATTACTCAAGACGCTCTTATTGACCACTCAAAAGTTGCATCCAGTCATAAATACGGCAAAACAGAGTTGCAAACCCCGCATCCTGGCTGGATAGTACTATTTTTGTTACTTAGCCAAAAGATTGGATTAGCACCACCAAGGCAACCTACGTGAATCCAGATCAGAATGGCAATCCCACTTACAGGGAAACTGATAAATATCTGCAGACTTAAAAAAAGAAGACTAAGACTAGTGGATTTCAGCAGAACAGAGCATATTGGGATGGCCAAGGCTGGAAGCCTAATGCCATTCTAAACCCCTTGAATCAAACATCAGAATATCGAGACAGATTTAACCCTGAAATGCAGTTCCACAGGGAAGTAAACAAGCACGCTCTTCCACAACTAAAACGTACCGAGTACGTCTATTCATTCAATAAGTGATGATCATGCCTTTATTTTCATAATTGAAATTTTTGCCTTTTAATCCTTAAATAATACAATCAAAGAGGTAAATGATGGCGAGTATTATTTATTTAACTTGCAAATGCGTCTAATAGCTCTGTTGATTCTGCTTTCTCTTTGCTCAACTGGTATTGCAACTGGAGGTGCTTTGATATGGAGCTACGCGCTAAATGACTCTGCAACTTGGAGTTCTCTGTTCACTATCTGCCTGTAAGCCCCACTTTGGAATTTAAATCTATGTAATCGTAGCTGTCTCACATGTTCTTCCGATAATTCTTATAGCTGTACATCTTGCAACTCTGAATATATCCTTTCTGGCGGGTCCTGTTTCATCGACAACAGTTTCCACACTTATACTTATTTTTCACTGCTCGACAACTTGGACTTAGTCAGCACGAAGTCAGACATTGTTTAATTTCAATTTATGACCACTGGGCAATACCTCAATAAAACAAATATTGTTTCTGTTTGCTCAGCCAACACCTATGAATTCTTTATGGCTGGTCTGTTTCAACCAACTGACAGAGTAGGATTTACTCTTAGTTACACGGACAACATGGATCAAATAAGCATCCGCTTTAACCTCCTATCAGTCATTCAAAGCCTCACATTATACATTCAAATCGGAACCTCCGTTGTTTATTAGTTCACATCCAACTCTCTCTCAGATCTATTGGGCAACTACTCTGTGTCATACAACGGCACTAACCTGCTAACACTTAATGCATTGACAGCTTCGAATGTCTAAAGTATCTTGTTGCCTATCGATACCGGCATCCTCAACATAATGACAAACAACCTTCCCATCATAATATACATTAACACTACATAAACGCAGCAGTGGGCATGGGGATTCAATGATTTTGTTGTGGTAATGCGCAGCTGTTAAACCTGCGTCACATCAAAAGTATCGACACTCATTACTAGCTTATCATATGCTACAGGAGTTACTGTTCTTTTGGTTGTTGTGCTTATCATTCTTTTGTTTGTCTTCATCAGGGCGGAGGATTTCAAGCGCAAACATGACTTACAGGAGAAGTTAGGCACATCTTCTGGAAATATACCTGTTAAAGCTATTGATCGAGTTTTGGAAAACCTGGCAAAATTCCGTAAGCTACGAGAAAAGGAATTTGCCAAAGAGGACCGCATGTTCAAAAAGATGACAAAGCGTGTTTGATCATGAATTTATGTTTGGCTGACAAGCTATATGAGATATGTTTTTGACAGTTTTGACTGAAGGGACATATTTGCAAATGTTAGTGGTGGATAATGATGATGAGGGCTTTTAAGTGCCCTCACTGTAAACTTTGGGGTAATAGATCAAGGGAGGGCGAACCCGAGGTGGATGACTGCTCATTGTCTTCCAGTTGTTGGTCAAAGTAAGCCTTTCTTCTTTGCGTTCGCAGATCCTCTTCCATCTTTTCCAGCTTTTCTCTGCGATAGGCCAATAAAAATCTGTATCTCTTCCTGATCTGCTTTTGGGTCTTTCTCGGCAAGAAACTCCCCAGCAAATTGTAATCACTCCCGAATCGAACCACTAGCTGTCTATTTAAATTTGTACGTGTTCAAAAAGTTGCTCTTCGGCTGAGGTCCATCGCGTTCGACTCCGTGTTTGTTCTGGAGAGGACTTGGTAATTCTGTCTGTCTGTATTTCAAGTATGAGTTGGTCGATGCTGGTCAGCATAATGGTATTTGTTATTGTATAGTTAATGATAAATAAAAGAATTAGGCATACAGTCTTTGCTCATTCGGCTAGTATTGAACAATAAAGTGAAAACGAATTTTATAATCCAATTTTAACTTCAATATATTGAATCCTAAACTCCTTCGATCTGATGTCCCTATAATTATGATGTTTTTGCCTTTCATGATATGATCTAGTTGACTATAGTTTGTATTATGCGTAATCTTATAAATGTAACCTCCAGCAGAGTGGAAGGGAAGTTTCCCTCAGCGCTTTTCAGGTGGACGCATCCATCTTCAGCCTCAAAATTAGCTTAATCACCTCTTTGTCTCCGATGCTTCTCAGCCTTCTCAGGGAATCAAGACTTATCAATTAGGATAAACTCCTTAACAGCAATTTAGGCCCATAGTCAAAATATACCCACAAAATTATGCTTTAGAGCAGAAATAAATTGATTTGAGAGGCAAAAAGCCCCTCTTTCTCGCTGAGCAGAAATAAAGAATCAGAAAATAGAAGGGCCATTTGGAAGGCAGCAAGTAAACAAATGCTTAATTAACCTTGAAAGGTAATTTCATTATCATTTAGGCATAAAGACTTACGAAGAAGCAAATCGTTCCAAGGAGAGATAGTATGACATCGAAGTACAAATGCAAGCAAAAATGAGAGTCCTTGGATTGTAGGGGCAAAGAAACAATTTGGGAGTAGCCTCTTTAGGAGACAAAAATTATAAATATCCCGAATACGCAAGTGGATTCTATAAAGATGGAGGACTTATCGCTGGCTCTACAAGTTTTAAAGCAAGGGCAGGAGATAACACTCTCCCTGACCCCAATAAGTTAAAATCGATCTTCACCAAACCAATGTGGAGCGAAAAAATCAAGCAATAGGAAAAGGATGAGGAGAGAAACGTGCTGAATTCAGTGGATACATGGGAGCAAACCATATTGAAAGAGGGCAATCCTAATTGGAACGATCCTGAAACTTTCTTCTAGCGCATGGAGAAGAAGGCTCCTGTACAGGCCAAAGATGTCAAGAAAGCAGCAAAAAAATGATGTTGATTTTACTATATAATTTCTTCCAAAAAAAATATTTATTAGAAAGAAGTCAATATGAATCACTAGCATCATATTATAGCAATAATTCACAGTCTGCCTGAACTTTTGACCCGCTTCAGCATCCTGCTCTGTAGACTTTATTCCTGCCTATTGAGATCAGCCAATACACAGTCCTGTATGCGTTTCTAAGATTTTTGGCTTTGCTGTACCAGTGTAGTGATGTAGGTATTTTAATATTCATTGATCTTTTCCACCTATTCACGGACTTTACGACTTAATTTTTATCGAGCTGGCCGCCTTTTAGCATCTTCTGGGATGTTAAGGCATCTAACTATGAGCGAATTCAGTTTTCTTTGAAGATAGCTTGCTTTTTTCAAATCACTTTAGAGATAGTAATCTACTCCTATCTGCATAGAGATGAGAGTACACGATAGAGCTGGATGAGAATCTGCATGAGTTAGAGTGTTTCCTCATCCTGGAGTCGCATTTCCAGGTCCATGACTTGGTCGGCAAAGCCGATGGGCAAAGTTGCAGTTTGAGTCTTCTTATTCATGTATTGGTATTAAATAACGCTTTTTGCACTTTTAAACAAAATATTAATTAAACAGGGAAATATATAATTCTCCGTGAATTGTAATTACAGATCATTTTTCATTCAAAAATGAACTGTAGTATAGTTTATAGAAGTCCACTTGCTGCTTCACCTTCCACAGATCATGGCCTGAGACTGAGTACAACTTTTACTCCCGAATCATCAGATCTAGATTACTCATCTCGCAAATCCAGTTTTGAGATTGAATCTTGAACTCAAGTATCATAATCGTTTTTACCTTTTGTCGGATGTGAAGACCTTTTAGATCACAGCCAATCTTTACTGGCAGGCCATCAGGAGCCTCAGAATAGCCTTTCAGTACTCCATCAAAGAGAAAGCAGCTCCATCCAGGTCGCTCCGATACATTTTAAATTATTTTAAGTCCAATCAGCATTTCATTGTTGATGGCCGGGTTCCTTTTGAGTTTATCAATATAGAAGTAAGCAGATTGAACAAAGTCCATATTCCTGAGTCGACGCGGAACCATCTGATAGAGTTCTTCGACTTTCATTTTGCCGAGAGTGAGTTCATTTAGATCTTTAAAATGCTTAAAGGCATAGTAAAGCGCGTATAGTTTCTGTGCTTCGGTATCAATCAATCTCATCTCTTCGTTTTTGAGGCGGTAGATGATTTCCTCCACCTCGAGATTAATCTTTCTGTGAATTGGGAATTTTTTTTAAATTGCACATTCCAACACCCACATCTTCTTCAAAAATATCTTAATTTAATAGTACACTTAACTCTTAAAAAACAAAGTAAATGTACTCAGCAGTCCACTTTCTTTCTTTACAGGTGGAGTTAATATGTTAGCCAATATTTAGTCATCGCTGAGAATAATTACAGTATTGTTGATGCTGGCAGCCAAGGCATAGTCCTACAAACTGACTCCTAATCTTAGTCCTAGGAAGTCCAGCACTTGCTTTACTTTTTCGTTCGGGCAGAACTCAACTTACAAGCCTTCATTCCATATATTGCAGAAATGAATATAACAGTTCATTTTTTTCTTGAGTGTGCTGTGCTGGAATGTAAGGCTGTGATTGATCCAGCCCAATTTGCTTTTGGTCCAAACCAATCTATGTTCGGCAATAGCAGACTGTAAATCAGAAGCGGGCTGTCCAGCTAATAATTATTGAGAGTGAAGGGTCCTCAAATCACAGAATTGCTTTGCAATTTCATTCCCGATTTTGCTTCCAAATTGACTTCTTGACGATTTAAATAACATTCTTTATCTTTTCTCCTTAAAATAGTCGCTTGCGATCATGTAAGGTTATTCTAAAATACATCCCGGACATGGACATGTTTGCTCGTCTTTCAGGTGCAGCCATAACGCATCTGTCATTTTTAAAAAATACACTACTATGTCTATTCTCTTAAGGACTTGATCGTTCCTGAAGATAGTATTCAGCCACAGCTGAATAAATACGCTTTGGAATTACAGCCTTTTCATTTCATCATTTTTTATATCCCAATCGCTTAGGCCCTTCGGCTTGTGGGTAATTGAATAGCACAGTAATTATGACGGGTAAAGTGTTCTACAATGCCATTATAACTTTTGCAAAATTTAAAAGGAAACTAGAGATATTTGATGCGGAGGCGTAGGAGCAGAAATTTTGGTGGGAGTAGAATAAAACTGCAAAACAAAAAAATGAGACTCTTTCTCCTCGCCAATAACCCTTTTTTAATGGCCAATGACATTGGCAAGCATGGGTCGTTTAAACTGTGGTTCTAGTTGAGTATAGCTCCTTCTGCGCTAGATGACTGATATTCTCGTTGTTCTTTGCTGTATAATTTCTTCTCTCGTAACTTCGTTATTGCTGATTTATTCTATGAGACTCCTCATCTGTGTGAATATTTCATTCCGAATTTATGCATTGGAGAAGGTCAAGTGCACGCATATCCTCTTGCCGTAAAAAAACAGACGATTTATAAAGTAGTTTCCGTCTGGAGCAATTTCCACATGACTATACTTGTTGTAATAAACCCTGGCGAACTATCTTTCTTTATTTTGATTTTGCTTTTACGAAATAATGATCATATCGGAAAGGATGTAGATTGTTACTGGAGTATCAATGCAGATAGCCTAGCACTGGTTGACAAAATATCTAGCTGATGAGTCAATAATCTTTCCGAAACGAGAATCCAATGCCACTAAACTTAGATCTTTTTATTTGTTTTACATGGCCAGGTTGTTTTGCACGTTCACTTTGTGATAGCAACTGATTGCCTCCTTCAGGGATTTGTAATCAGGATGAGTCTAATCTATTTTAGAGGTATAATCTTTGAGAATTAGATGATACTTGAGTGGTCTTTGAAAAGGTTTACTAATCAGATTCTCAATAGTTATTATTTCTTTCCCAACATTCAGCTATTTTTATATAAGTTTTGCCTTTTCATTGCTTTGAACTAATTATTGCAGTTTCTTCTGCGTCGCATTAAAATTTTTAAAGAAATCGCTGTAGACCAATAAAAACTTGGAGAAGCGGATCATGGTCTGTCCAATTAGGGTGGTTCTGATATCCCATTGCTAAATTTTACTTTTCAGATCTTTTTGCAATTCAACTGATAAACCGATCATTGACTAAATGTTGGAAAACATTTATTTAGCTTATTCATTTGTGATGATTTCTCTCTTAATAAGAGGTTCTTTGACATGGTCTTTAATACAGTTTAAATCTTTAAAGTACTGGTCTTAGGTAGTAATTAATTCTTTAAGGCGATACCATCTGTCCTTGGAACGAGTGGCGTACTTCTTCCACTTCTTCATGGCCGCTCCAACGTCGATGATGTACCTAAGCCGCTTGACGTGAACTTTGGCTTAATTTTACATGGTGGTTGTAAGTATGTAATATGATATCAATTATGCAAGCACTCCTAATTCACTGTAAATCAATAAATTGTTCAGAATATAATGATGGAATAAATCCATAATTTCATATTGTTTACTTGTGCCAATTCAAAAAATGCTCATGCTAAATCGAGTGCAGTTAGACTTCCGCCAACTACTCTTGATACTTTAGGCTGGAGTGGCTGTCGTGTTGGCTAAATTAAAAATGCTTTGATCTTGCTTCTTTATTAAAGTATTATAATTTGATTTAATAAAATGGCATCAGTATTATTTTATTTATTATTTTGATTAAGCGTTTCCTCCATCCGCAGCCACTTTATTGGCTTTATTGGTCATCAGGTACGAATCTTGAAGTTTACAAAAAGAACGGCTAAACTTATTATATTTTGTTTGTAGAAGAATATTATGAATAATTATCAGCAATTAAAGTACAAATATTTTTCAAATTCTGTCTATACAATAAGATTCAGTTCTTGCCTGAGAATTCAAAGTTTTAACCAGCAATTGACATATCCACTCAATTTAATAAAAATCAAACATCATCAATTCCAACTTACAGATATTGTTGGATCTGTTTATTAGCTGTATTTTGAAGGAATTATCGTTTCCCATATTTCACGCAGCGGTTTAAATTTTATTTTGACTTTTATGGAAGTTATTATATGGTCATCAAACTTATTATTCCAAACAAAGAAAACCAATGATTCATCAAATTGGCTAAAATATTGTTTAAAATCTAATAAGTTAGAGAGCAAAGGCAGGTGAAATCAATTTAGATAAAATTTGACCATGTTTTATGGATTTATATTTTAGCTGTGATTTCGCTTATAAAGTAATTTAGGGGAATAAACTTTATAATAATTTCTTCTATCGTTTTTGCAGCATGACTGATTCTTAACTTAAACCCACGCAGCTGGAATCCTTGATTAACTTAAATACAAAATCTACAAATAATACGCCCTTAGTCCACATAGAAAATCGATTCTTTATCACAACCCTTAAATATAGCAGTAATCACTATAATGCCTATAACGGAGTCGATGTTAAGTCTGGATGCTGGGTTGTCATCTATCTCAAAGCAGTATTTTATATTTTACTAAGAAAAACGCTAAATGGGGATCCTCTTCCAAAATCAAGGAAGAAGTACGTCATTTGTTAGCACCGAAAGTAATATGGGAAGGTCACCAAAAATTAAATGAGGGAAACTACTATTGCTAGGTACATGAGCGTAGCGGCCCTTCCTTTCGGCGGTTATTCTCGGCAATAAAGGAGTCAATATCTCCGAAGCAGTTATTGCATCTTCTCTTCTAGCTGGTACCCACTGTCCTATCTTCAGATAAAATTATTAGAAAAATTATCGACTAGCAAACTAGCATGCGGTGAATTATCCCCAGACAATATCTATTTCGACTCTAATCCCAATAAAACTGACCTCCTCTTGCTGAACTGCTTCAATCTTAAGCATAGAAATTAAAAGAGGAAGCCTTACCACACCAAGTTTTGTTCCAGGGGCAGTCATCTGGGCAGAAGTATATTTTTAACTATGAAGATTTACACATCAAGGATGACCTCTAATCCATAGTATATATCCTCATTGATTTGTTTATCCCCAATACTTTTCTTCAAGGAGTCCACGCCGCAGACTATTAACAGAGGAAATCAGGTTTACGAATGTAGGAGTTTTCTCGTAAATTCCCAGAGCCATTTCTGCTTTTCTACTATGACGTGATTGGTCTCAACCTAGACTAAGACTTTAACTTTTTTTATTGGAAAAACTATCTAGCCAGAGTGCTGACTTCATCAGTTATTTCTCAACCCTATCATTGGATGAATCCCAAATCTATGATATAAGAGGACAATAATTTAGTAAAGCCAGAGATGGTTTCTGTGAGATAACGAAAAGAAATTAGACAAAGCATAATCGACATTGAACTATGCAATATCGATTGCTCAGAGCTCGAATAATACCCAGATAGTCAAAATAACATCGAGGAAGCACGTAGATCCATTATGTCGAGCAGAAGAATTAAGAAAAATTAGCTTATTCTTTGAGGAAAAATGTATTTCATATCCATTGATCAAAAACTATCATAATAATGTCTCATTAACAGTCAGATCAATATCATTTAATCTTTTACTAACTTCCTAAACCATTTTGTAAAATCTTATATCTTTTAACAAAGAATTATTAGATATATCATGGAAAAGGAAACCCCCAATGGAGAATCGCTCACTGTCTAATTTGAAAGACAAATCCTCTTCCTTCACGAACCCGCCATCGGCAAAGTAATTTCATATCTACTCAGATCAGTATTTCCTTTGACGATCTCTCTCATAATATGCGCCACGAGATTAAGGACCAAGAGTTAACTAAAATCAATTATCGAACTGTAATTGCAGCTCTCAAGGGAACTCATCCTCAAATAATTTCAGCCAAATTTGAACTCAATTCTGATGAAATCTATTAGCTTAGCATCACAGTTGCCTACGAATATTTGCCTCCAGTTATATAAATCCTTACTTTCAATAAGAGAGAAATCGCTGCTGAGGAATCTGAACAGGCTGCTGTGAGGAATATGAGAAACTTTTTGAGAGGACTCAAAGAACAACTTACTTCCCTTACCAATATACAGGTTTCTGCTGGCATTCTGGATGAATCAACCGATACTGAGATTTTTGCTAAGCTCAACAGCAAGCAGTTGGTTTTTACTTGGGGCCTAAATATTCGTAAATCAAATAATACTACAATAAAGCCACAGATGCTTTACTATAATTCCCTAACAAAGCAACGAAAAACTTCAGGAGCAGTTCCAGAAGAAGGGCTGTATTTGCATACTAATGGAGAAGCCAGCTATATTGAGATGAAGTTTTATGCGGAACTAGAGGACTTCGATATGGTGATCTTTAAATTAAGTGGCAAAAATGTCGGAGAGTACACATTGGCTGTCGAAAGAGTAGAGCAGCTTTGATTGCAATCACCCTTTAGTTTAACATTATATCTCATACATAAATATTGTCTAATAATTGATTGATTGATAGCAATAATGCATTTGAAAATTGGATACTCATCATTTGATTTAATTAATTTAGGCGATGCAGTCCAAGCATTTCAAATACAAGTTCATATCCTTTAAGAAGTGTGGTAGCTTGATCTTCTCTATTGTGTTAATCTGCCCTTTTTAACTTAGCTTTAAACAATCGTCTAGGTTTATTTTACCGCAGTGTAACTCGATGAAATTAAGCTTGTGCCTGTTCTTCAGAACATCTATTGCTCCCGTAAAATAGATTTGATCCTTATACATTCCTGAATCAGCACAAGAATACCTCCTGGCTTTGTTGTATCAGCCACGCCTCTCTTCACTCTAACACATTCTTTCCATCGAATTTCGGGGTCTGGCTGATGCTTCTCGAGTAATTTGAAAAGCTAACAGAAGGAAACTTGAGCAGCTAAGTAGCACCCGAGATAAAGCATCGCGGCTCGATAAAGCAAAGCTGGAACTCTAAATTACAAAAAATATACGTTCCGTCAAGGACAAAAGGTAATAATTGATTGATGGCGGCTAATCCCTCCTCTGTTTATAGATAATGAGCGAGACTAAATTTTTTCTTTTATTTAAACCATTTTTGGCTTCTTTAGTTGTATTTGCGAATAAAATGAGTGCCTATTTCGTGATTCATGACTCCTTCTACAGTATATTAAGTGTATCTGATGGGTAAACCGATTACTACTGTGCTGATAGCTTCTAAGTTATTGTGAACAACGCTTGTATTGGAAATGGTATTTTCTGCAAATTAATACGTTAATAGGTCGCTAATTCCCAAACGATTTATATACTACTCAAATCTTTTTGCAGTTTACTCGATAGTTAATAATCTTCCTTGCTTAATGAGCTACCAATATCTTACTTCCGCTCCCTTTTCAAGTATTCTCAGAGCCAATCCAAGATAGTCCTAGTGGGGATTGTCATATTTCATGTTTTATTTGTATTATTCATCCATTATATCTGATATGTTCGGATATACAAAGAAAGGATTTTGCTGGAATCCTCTCTCGAAGAAAATCTGCTTTTCCTTTTCCAGATTTAAAGGTTTTAGCTCCTTTAAACATGTAGCAAAATTTGTTTTTTTCTTTGACTTAGAGTTTTAAACAGGCTATTTTAAGACTTTGTTCGACTCTTTGGATTTGGTATGAGTTTTCTTATTCTTTTTTTCCTATTTGAACTCTTTGGTTTTCTTAGGCGCTTTTTCTTTAATGACTTGGAGTTATTTTACTTCCTTGAAGCATGCTTTCGTAGCAATAACGGGACTAGCTGAGTTGCCTGCATTTTTCGATAGGCTTTTGGACATTTGATGCTTAATCCTGATTTTGTCTAAAGAAAAAGGAGTGCGCGGGGCCGAGTGTTCTCTTTGCATTGATAATAAGCGATAGAATTGAATATATAATGTAAATGAGCAAAGGATAGTGATCTATGAATGATAAATAAAAAATATAGGGGATCTCTTCACAATTAAGCAAAGTTAAGAATCAGCTGATAAAAAGACTTTGTCTCTTCACCAAAGTTGCTCTTGAAGCTGTTTTAGCTCCATTTCATGAGTTTTTCCTGCACATAAAGTGTCATTGCTTTCCAATTTATTAATGGATAAATTCTTACATGATTAAAGATATTACTTCATAATCTTTCCATTAACTTCCTAACCTTTGAGAATTTTTTTAGGAGGGAATATTTAATAGTATTTTGGGAAAGGATCATCAATTTTATTTACGATGATGGGGCGCTCAAAAAGTTGAAACTTATGCATCGCATACAAAATATAGTCCTCATCTTAAGTTTACGACATATTTGCATTTCTGATGATCCCCCATCTTTAGTACATTTCCTTCGATTGTCTTGGCTCATTTTACCATATCTTTGCCAATTATTATTTCGGGTACATTTTCAAAATTATTTTTTGCGACTCGAAATAATGTTTATCGAATAATTTAATGATCTTAGACCATTTGCAAAATTTCTTCCGATATGGTTAAGATTAGCAATCCGACCCATTATTTATGGTGAGAATAGTCGCAAAGAATTATTAAAGACTATCTTCATTTATATTCAGTTATTTACTGGCTTCGCTTATGCTTTTACTTACTCTCGACAGTTTTAAAATGTTTTTATATTTTTCGCTGATTTGGATCAAATAATTAGTTGCTTCATTCGGACCAATCTAATCTTAAATTTTGCTAATTTTTAAAGAAATCTCCTTTTTAAAAAATATTTGTAGAAGTATAACGGCAAATGAGTGAATCTTAAGTTTAAAGGAAAGTTTCTGTGTGATCCTTTCTTATAGATTTAGATTCTATTCGACCTCCTATTTAACGTTAAATATATCCTGGTGAAGATAAGGGTATATTTCTTTAAATTGTTGAAAGTTTATCATTTTTTTAAGGATTAGAAACAGATAATCAGATACAGAAGTATAATGCAGTCCAAATCTATACTGATTCTTTTAGGGATGAATTTATTCCACGAATATATTTGAAGTTGAAATTATAGAGTGATTAAAGTCGATAGTCGAAATGAATAAATCCAATAATAGATGTACGAGCTGTTTAGTTGGAAGTTGAAATATCTCTTGTTATTACGAACGAATTAACATTTTTAGAGGTTATCCATAAATCCATTTCCTCATGATAAAGTAATTCATTTCATATTTGCTTTTTCTACTTTTTATTTAGATTGGGCCTAACCCAACAATTTCATTCTCTTTATCTTTATCTCTAATCTTGCATTCAAACTCAATTTGAATTAATCCTAAAACACTATTTTTCTTTTTATTTCTTTAATAATACGACACCACTTGATCGATGAGGTAATTCTAAAAATAAGTTCTGTCTATAGAGGATCCTGACAGTATTATATTAACTTTTTTTAGCAAAAAAAGAAACACTCCAAGTCGCAGAGCATAATTTTCGATGTTTCTTTTGTCAGAAGTCAGAGCGTATATATGATCGAAACCTCTGAGAAAGGACTGATTATTTATTTAGATCATTCTGACGTAATATTAAATAATAAGCCTTGAATATTGATCATGTTTTCATCACAAGAATAAAATCAAATGATATTTTTTTTAAATAAAATATTTTAATTAACAATCACTAAAATCATAATCATTGATTATTGATTTAGTTTAACTCTTTATTTATATTATTTAAATCTATTAACTCAGTAATAAATATTTACAATAACATTAATCATAAAAGCCGAATTCCTTTAGTTAACACTAAAATATCATTAATTCAATATCAACTTAACAGTCATTTCTTTAACATCAGTCAACAGTTAATAGTAATCATTCAAAATATA
>Ga0302185_10001439_pt1 | contig 16702 bp, 17 predicted proteins | sample II_Bog_E1_1_FD_200231 | JGI IMG/M metagenome (GOLD analysis project Ga0302185, IMG submission 200231) | Peat permafrost microbial communities from Stordalen Mire near Abisko, Sweden - II_Bog_E1_2 | ecosystem: Environmental > Terrestrial > Soil > Wetlands > Peat | place: Sweden: Abisko... | reverse complement strand
ATTATGTTGCACATGAAGGTGAGCACAGCGTTGTCTACACGTCTGAGATTACTCTTACTGATAACGAAATGCTTCCGATTAAAACTTTTCAAAGCTTTGAAGTTGACCCGCTTGCGGGAATTACGGGGACACTAGCTAAGCTCGAATCAACCGGGGACGAGATCTGGGTACAGATCCTTACGAAACCAATAGCTGATGATTGGCACAAGTCGTCTGATCGATGGATCTCTCTCGTAAAAACAGGCAGAGACAAGGTCGGTGCCTTTAGCGCAAAATGGTTCGCTGAAGTATTCGCAGCCCTTTGGAAACCACCCGCTGACGGTAAACCAGCCGAAGGTGCCAAGCCTAAAGAAATCTCAGAGCGAGATAAAACTCGTATAGCTGAGGCGCAAACAAAAGCCACAAAACTTGGCTATAAGGTCAAAATTCGTTTAGCGTACCTAGGAGAAAGTCCTACCGATGCCCGTCTTCGTATGCAGGCTATTGTTGGAACCTTTAAACAATTTAACTCAACAAACTTGAATGGTTTTAAGGTTGCAAATGCTAGTTTCAAAAAGGAAGATCTCGAGTCCTACCGCCGAAGAACCTTCGGAAAAGGCGGCTATATCCTTAATATCGAAGAGGTTGCCAGTGTCTTCCACCTTCCTCACACAAACGTGGAGACCCCTAATATCGTTTGGGCCAGTACTAAAACGGCAGAACCACCAGCTAAACTGCCTCTTATTACCGGTAACCCCGAGATTGATGAAAACATCAGTGCCTTTGGTCTTACAAACTTCCGTGGTATTAATCACCAGTTTGGTATGCTCCGTTCGGACCGTTCTCGTCACGTCTATATTATTGGACAGACCGGAGCAGGTAAGTCGGGTACACTCGAGCTCTTTGCCCTCAGCGACATCTTCCACGGTCATGGCTATGCCATCATCGACCCACACGGAGACTTTGCCGTTGATAACATGCGTTTTATTCCAGGCAGCAGGCTTCAAGACGTCGTCTATTTCAACCCAGCTGATACCGCATTTCCTCTTGGATTTAACCCACTCGAAGTCACAAATCCTAACCAAAAGACAAACATTAGTTCCGAAGTCATCGGAGTCTTAAAGCGTATGTTCGGCGAGAGTTGGGGACCACGTTTGGAATACATCCTTCGTTATACGATCCTCGCCTTACTTGATCGTCCTTCAACAACTATGCTTGATATCACTCGTATGCTTACTGATAAGAAGTTCCGTAACGAAACGCTCGAGTACTCTCAAGATACCGTTGTTCTCAACTTCTGGAAGGTTGAGTTTGCCTCTTGGAACGATAAGTTCGTCTCTGAGGCCATTGCTCCAGTACTTAATAAGGTCGGTGCCTTTACAGCTAACCCGATCATCCGTAATATTATCGGTCAACCAAAGAGTACCTTTAATATCCGTGAAATCATGGACGAAGGGAAGATTCTCATCGTCAACCTATCAAAAGGTCTCATCGGTGAAGACAATGCTGCTATCTTAGGTGCCTTCTTGGTTACCAAGATTCAACTTGCGGCCATGAGCCGAAGTGATATCGAACGTATCGAAGATCGTCGACCGTTCTACCTCTATGTAGACGAGTTCCAGAATTTCGCTACTGATTCATTTGCGACTATTTTATCTGAGGCTCGTAAGTACGGGCTTAATCTTACTGTTGCTAACCAATACATTTCACAGATGAGTGAGACTGTTCGTGATGCTGTGTTTGGTAACGTTGGTAGCATGATCTCTTTCCGTGTTTCTGCAGATGACGCCCCAATCCTTGCCAAGCAATTCGAACCACAGTTTGAACCAACGGATCTTCTCCAAATGCACAACCGTAACTTCATTATTAACATGGTGATTAACGGTGAGAAATCTCCAGCCTTCAGTGCAACCACGTTGACACTTCCTCCGCCACAGATTGATAACAGTGGTCGTATTATTGAAAATACCCGACGTCTCTACAGCCGAAGTAGGGCAGAAGTAGAACAAGAGATTAGTGCCTCCATACAACCGCCCGAGAGCCTTCAGAAACGTCCTGCACCTCAATCTCAAACACAGGCGAGGCAGTGGCCAATTGATGCTCTAGCCAAAGCCGTACCATCAGTTCCGCCAACATCTAATCCGCCTTCGCTAGTAGAACAACAATCATCTCCACTCACCGAAGCCAATATCGATCCTAACGCACCACCAAAGAAGAAGCGTACGAGAACTCGTAAGCGTAAACCTTCAGCAGCACAAGTTCAAACTCGAGCAGGCGAGACCCTTCAGCAGCCCCCTACAGAAATTTCATCGAATGCCACTTCTGCGCAGGAAAGTGAACTCAATATTAGATGATTCGGGGGCAGACCAGGATAGAGCCAGAAAATGGTTCTCTTGTTAGATTATTTGAGGGTACGTATCACGCCAGTCCAATAGATGACCAGATGCTCGACGGGGATTTTGCAACTCACAAGATGTTCCAAGAGGCAGCCGAAAGACTTGATATATATAAAGGTATAGCCGGTCTTTCTTTTACTATCATCTATAAATACATGCTCAAGAAAACAGAAGAAGACGAAGGAGTAAGTCGCAAATACGATCTCTATGGGCAGTATATAAACTGGACAAGTGATGCATCGCAACACCGACCTCATATTCTCATCGCTAGGCCAGCTATTCAACTCGTCGCAGAAAACCTACAAGGCCAAACAACAAAGGGCCAGACTATGTTTAAAAGAGATCAGGTGATACACAGCGTACTCGAACACCTAGAATTAGTCTCTGAGACATAAATCCTTTCATTAACAATTCGAATTCTGAAGCTAATAGTGACTAAATCTGTATGACATTGGTATCTCAAATGCTATGATATAAAAGCTCTTCAGCGAGCTGTAAGAAATCTCAGAGATGGTCTCTGAGGTTGCTTTTTAACAATCTAGTCTAAGGATAAGAAATGAAACGCAAAAAGTCGGTGAGTATCATCGGGATACTCGCCTTCGCAGGTGCGGCATTATTTGCCGTATCGGCACCTCAGTCAGCGCAAGCGACCGATGTTCCAGCAGTCAGCACGACTGACTATGGAGACGTCGGCATCACGCAAGTAGTTGCACATGGAGATGACAACCTCTCACTCCTAAGTTGTGATTTCACAAGTCTTCCCTCTACCGACTCCTTCGATACTATCGTAGGTGGCGTAGACGAGGGGGGATATCCACAAAATGGATCGTTCGACTGCGATCCGCGAAATGGTGCCAGTACAGACGGCGACATCACCAGCCCAGACGGTACTGTGTACGGGACCTACTCGAACACTGCCGTGAGCCCAACCGAAACAGATCTAGTGGCTATCAACAATGGTCGGGTCAAGTGGTCGACATCACTCAACTATGACGAGAACTGTTCCGGTGACCCCGCTCACACAATAGGAACGGCGTACGTGCCCACATCTCTTTCGGTCGGTTCAGATGGAAATTTGTACATGGCTGTCAGAGAAGGAAAGTACAACTCTCTATGCGATAACTACATGTTGGCGGTCAATGCGGAATCAGGAGCGATCATCAAATGGACTGAGCTAGGGTTTTATCACAGCGACTACATGGGTGTCGCTCCGGCCGTCTATACTTACAGCGACAAAATCATCGCCGTTGACCCTGACGGTAAGGTGCACCAGTACGGTTACGGCCTTGATTACACTGAGGATACAGACGCTCAATACACCTTCCCGGGTACAGAACCGGCTGGTCAGGTGTTTGCGGATGCGGCGGGAGATGTCTTCTTGTTGAGCCCAGGTACTATCTATTTCCATGGAGCAGATGGGATCAACAGTAGTATCTCGCGGTACGACGCTGGTGACCAGAACTTTGTGGTAGGGCCGAATGGTCAACTTGTGGGCTACTACAGCTCCGGGACGATCTACAACTACCACATGGATCAGACAACACCATCAGTGACGTCTTTGTCTCTGACTCTACCGGATGGCTACACAAAGGCCACGACGTACTACAGTAACCCGTACCTCATCGAAGATACAAGTGGCAATGTAGTTGAGACAGTGCAGATGACTCAGACCAGTACTGGATATCCTGCAGTAGGCGTGTTCTATATAGACGCGTCAGACGACCCTGCGACAACCCTCTACCTCAAAACGGGAGATGGAACGTCGACAGATAGTCCTGTCGCGGGTCAGGCGGACATCTACAGTGAATACATGTACTTGCCTGTTTCGTTTGGAATTAGTTCAGGTGAGGAGAATGTTGACTCTCGGGTTGAGAAAATCAATGTAGCAGATGCCGGGTTTGGAACACCTATACGTACCGTACGTGGGTTCTCGCCTAATTCCAACGTAACAGAACTGAATTACGTTGCCATGGGAGATTCGTATTCAAGTGGTGAAGGTAATCCAACCTTCCAGCAAGGAAGTGACGTTGAGGCATCCGGGAGCATAGGTGAGGATAGATGTCATAGGAGCAATACCTCTTATCCAGAAGAGGTGGCTGCCGACAGCTCACTGGGATTAAACCTTACGGACTTCGTAGCATGCTCTGGAGCCGATACTGCACAGGTGATAGGTGGAGGTTCAGGAACCGGCAGTTGGAATGAACCCGCACAAATTAACTCCCTGACTGACAAAACCAAGATAGTCACTGTTACGATTGGAGGAAATGATGCGGCGTTCCAAAGTTATATGACAGGCTGTTTTCTTGATAACGATTGTGGGCCAGATAGTGTAACCTATGACGCAGAGATGAGTCTTATCGACGATTCCTCCTTCACTACTAACCTTGAGTCAGCATATACGGCGATCCTTACAGGGGCGCCAAATGCTCAAGTTTACGTAGCAGACTATCCCTATATCGCTTCATCAACCGATACAGTCTGTGACGGTTTTGATTTTAGTGGAGTTTACTCCATCGAAACAGAACTGAACACGAAAATCGAAGATGCCGTTGATGACATTCGTGCCGCCAATTCAAATCTGCATTTCGTGGAAACAAACTACAGTGGTTCTCCCTTCACAGGGACTACTCTGTGTACCAGTGGTACATCAGACTTTAACGGGTTTGGCTACCACGTGGACAATGGTGGTACTGGCGCAATAAATACGTACTCTTTTCACCCTAATGCGGACGGACAAGCTGCGTATGCATCAATCTTTGAGGCAGCTATAGCCGCAGGAGAAGAGTAACAATACTCGCTGAAGAGATTAACCCCGAGGGCTTTATAAGTCTTCGGGGTTCTTCATTATATAGGATCGACTTAATTTGACTGTATCAAACCAGCCAACACTACAGCCGCAGCAAATGCAAAATCACTTAAGACACAAATAACAGCAGCTGTAAGTAAAAATATTATCAACTTTACGTATACATTCGAACCTCTATAGTTCTTTACTGATGCATAAGCATATCCCATGGCACCAATAATAATTAATACGTATTTAAGATACGAGATAGCTACAATTTCTTCATTAAAACCAATAACAAAAAGCCATACAGCAATCCATATAAGAGACAAGAGTTTCAAACTTGTAGATGTAAGTGCGAAACTCGTATTCTTTGTTAATGGTATTGTTGCTATAAGACTACTTTTCTTTTTCGATGTTGATGCTTTTTTTGGTTTCATATTAGAATTTTAACATAAGCTTATATTTATATGTAAGGTTATGTTATATGATCTTCGTCTTTCGTACATTTGTTGACTCTTTATAAACTATAGTGTTCCAATTATACCTATGCTATTCTAAAGGAGACAACAGGTATAAATAAACAGTGGTTAACAATTTTCAAAGGGTTATGCTCATCTAAAATGGGTGAGTAGTGTACAACATATAAAAATGTACGGTGCTAATACATAATGCAAGAAAGCCTGCTAGCACAGCAGACAGATAATATCGTTCAAGACGAAGCATTATTTGATTTCTTTTCAGAACCACCCTATGAAGAAGCAAAGTACATCATACGTACGATAAAACATCTTCGTCCAAAGACATTACTACTTCTTGGCCTCTGCATTTTTCTCTTCGCTACAACAACGTACTTCTTCTTGAAGACCAGTCTTGCAATCACTCCTAGTTACGTGAAAGTAAACCAAGTTATTAACAAGCCATTTGTTGTTTCGTTAAACGAAACGATAGGGTCTATAGCCTTAAACCAAATAAAGATATCACCAGCTGTACCCGGTAAATGGAGTTTTAAAAGCGGGGATCTGATTGGAAAAGATGAACTTATTTTCACTCCGGCAACGTATTTTAAAGCAAATACTACCTATACCGTTACACCAGCTCCTGCAAAGAGAATTGTATTCGGGACTGCTCATATCACTACCGTTCAATTCAAAACACAGATAGCTCCAAGCTTAACGTCAAGTGGCATACCATCGCTAAAAGACAACACTACTGTCGCAGCAGATTATTCTTTCAGTGTCTCACTAGCATCTCCAAATAAGAATCTACGAAATCTCGTCCTACGAACAACCCCTAGTAATATTCCAATGACCGAAACGATCATCGGCGATCAAGAATATAGCTGGAAGCCAACAGGCCTTCTTCCTCAAGGAAGTTCCTTCTCTGTACAGGTCTATGACTCTCGAAATGACGTTGTCCTTGCGACTAAAACAGTCCAGGTCGCCGCAGAACCCAGTATGACCACCCCTGTTAAAACAACTGAATTTGAACAATCTGACGTCGCTACAATTACTTTTAATCAACCAATGGAATCATCTTCAGACAAAAATATTGTCTTTAACCTAGCAGGGGAGGGGAAGTGGCAAAGTAGCACTGTATACGCTTTCACTCCGACCAAGGTCACCCCCGGTCAAACTTATACCTACACTCTTAAAGCTGGCCTTCGTACTCAGAGTGGAGGAGTGTTACCAACGGATCAAACTTCTTCCTTTTCGACAGTAGGGCCGGTTACAGTTACAAGCTCTACACCACAGGGGAATGGTCTTCCTGAAGCAAGTGAACAAGTTGGTTTCACCTTTGATCAAGCAGTGGACCATGCATCAGTTGCAAGCCATTTTAGCGTCTCCTCAGGCACGATAGGGAGTGTAAGCTGGCAGGGGAATAGCTTCACGGCGACCGTTACTAATCTTGGCTATCAAACAACGGTAACAGCCAGTCTTTCACCTGGAATCGTAAACACTGGCTTTGGCCTTCCTAGCACTCAAGCCTTTAGTAATTCATTCACTACTGCTATCCGACAGCTAAAGCTAAATATACCGTATTATCATCAACAATACGCTGCTACGTGCGCTGCTGCCTCACTACGCATGATTCTGGCCTATTACGGCGTTGCTACTAGTGATATGGCAATCGTCGATCAAATGGGATACGCACCAACAGTTGAAAACAAGAGCACTAATCCTGCAACCTGGGATGATCCACAGCAAATGTTTGTAGGATCTGTTAACGGCAACATTACAGCAGGGACTGGTGCCGGGCCGGACGCTCAGCCGGTCGCAAAAGCAGCCGAGGCTTTTGGTCAAAATGCATCAGCCGTACTAGGTATTAATACGGCTTGGATTGCCCAACAACTCTACAATAATGATCCTGTAGTATTCTTTGGTGCTTATTCAAATACCTCATTTACCACTTGGCAGACTCCCTCTGGTCGTATAGAGAAGATGAACCTTACTAGTCATGCACGTGTTATTACTGGTGTTAAGGGCAACCCCGACGCTCCTATAGGCTTCTGGGTTAGCGATCCCATAGATGGCGCTAGCTACTGGACAGCCGCTCAGGTCCAAGCAAGTATTGATCTAGATGCCTATCAACAAGCCGTTGTTGTCTATTGATCGCTAAAGAGGTAAGGGGATCACCCCCGTTGCACCTCTGTTATATAGCGAGATAAAATAGAACAAATATAGAACACTTAGTATATCTGTTGGTAAGGGGTTAATTTGAGCCACGTATTCAATTGTCCGCATAAGACATGAATATATACATACGATACATAGTAAACGCAGGATGATCATACAGAATGAAATTGCATGCATGAACATAGGGAAGTATGTATATATATATAAACGTAGTAAGCAAATTAGTAATGAGCAGGCCGCGATAAGTATGCATAGTGACATACATTCCATACATAGACTATGCGTCGCACAATATATCTTTTACGACATTAACTATTAAACATATAGATGAGTATACATTCATCTACATATACCCCGATTATAGAGGTATACCTCCAAGTAGGGGTGTAGCTACGTTTCTGCGCATGTACGTACGTTTATTTATTTCTATTAGTACGTTGTCATAACTAACTATGTATATATACGTATGCTATGCGTCGCATTCCGATAGTATTGTCATAACTACATGGTTTGACATTTCATACTTATCCACAGTGTTATATGTTTTCCTTGCATTTTTCTCAAAATGTTTTCACGCCCCCACTATCCCACTTCTGCCCTACTATTTGCTTTTTTGTTATTTTGATATTAATACATGTTTTTTTGAATATATGAAATATCTACAAAAAAAGAACAAAAATAGAACATCGAATAGAGGAGCGAGGGAGTACCCTAGTGTACCGATCACTCATGGCATTTGTATGTTCTACTACATTCTGCAAACTTACTCCGTTATATAATAGTAGTAATGGACACAAACCCTATTTCACTACCCTCACCTCTCTATGACCTAGGGTTTTATAGCATACCTCTCTCCCCTAGCCTCTTGTCTATTCCAGAAAGAATTCTTGCCTTTGCGGATAAGACTGAGTTCAAGCAAAAGATAGAAGTACACCTAACCCTCATTAGTCAGAAGGCTCTCGATCAAACTGGAGCAGTTGGCTTTATAGAGGAGATAGACGATGTTATAGGTGATATAACAGAGTGGGAGATGACCCCAAAAAACAAATTCTATCTGATGGCCAAAAAAGGAAGTGACGGTAGTATCAAAGAATCCATCATCCAAATGGTACATTTTCCAGCTATGGAAGAGTTCTATGAGATGCTACGAAAAGAAAAGATCATCGCAGAAAATAGCCCTACGCCACCGCCGCACATCACTCTATTTACAAAGTTCGACGACAATGGCATCTCGATTAACTCACAAGATGACTTCGACGATTATATTATTCGTCAGATCTATTAGCTAAGCTCAGCCAAATCCTCTGCATCAAGAACGATATCAAGCGCATCGAGGTTCTCCTCAAGGTGAGCAACAGAGCTCGTGCCTGGAATTGGGAGCATAACAGGAGAATGTGCAAGCAACCATGCCAGCGCAATTTGTCGTACGCCGACGTTGTGTTTATCTGCAACAGCCTGAAGCTTATTGAAATCGGTTCCATCTCCTCCTATTGGAAAGTACGGAATAAAGGCTATTCCCTGCTCACCGCAGTACTGAAGAATCTCCTCACTCGTCTCAGAAGATGCTGCATTATATCTGTTCTGGACGCTGACAATTTCCGTCATCGTCTGTGCCTGCTTCAATTGTTCAAGCGTCACATTACTAAGACCAATGTTCTTAATCTTTCCCTCTTCCTTCAACTCGATAAGGGTTTTAACGGAGGCCTCAAAGGGTACTTTTGGATCAGGACGATGTAGTTGATACAGATCAATACTATCAACCTCAAGACGCTTTAAGCTAGCTTCAAGTGCTTCTCTAAGATGTTCTGGACTTGCATCTGGCGTCCATACACCTGGGCCCTGTCTCGTAAGGCCACCTTTTGTAGCAATGACGAGTTCCTCATAGGGAAAGAGTGCTTCATGAATGAGATTTTCCGATACTTCTGGCCCATAGGCATCTGCCGTATCAATAAAGTTTATACCAAGTTCAACTGCTCGTTTAAGTACAGCAATCGCCTCATCATGGTCACGAGGTTCACCCCAGACTCCTTCTCCGGTGATGCGCATTGCACCAAAACCTAATCTGTTAACAGTAAAGTTACCAATGGTTAGTTGTCCACTTTTCGCTGCGTTAGCTGTCATAAGCACCTCCTTTAAAAATAGAATCACCATCTACATGGTTACTATACTAATTATACTCTTTTACCGTGCAGGTTTTGTAAGATTCAATACATAGTAACTAGGATTGGGTGATTGTAATCAAATAATAAAAGGATGCCAAAATGGCGCAAATACAGGCAACTCGAACGAGAAAATTAGCTCGGCCAAATAAGAAGAATAGGCTCAAAATAACAATAGTTACCGCTGCACTTATCCAACCATATTTCAGAATAAAGCTAAGCGCGACACTGGAAGCGGTTATTGTCCCCATATAGATTTCGTCGATAGGAAAAAGAACGGTGACAACATCGAACGCAATCAGGGCGACAATAAGAGTTTTGTATATACGATCTTTCATATCTCTTAAGCCAAAGTATAGCACGAGCCAAATCATTCATGGAGCATGCTATAGTAAAAATATGGAAATATTCTTCGCGTGGGCAAGCTTTATCGGATCATGGCTTCTTGTTGCTGGATCAATGTATCAAGCCGTACTTGAACTCAAAGACGAAGATATTGAGAGAGACCGCTTCAGTGATGTTCAGGCAAATGTCACCCCACCGCCTAAAGTTTCACCGTGGTGGTGGCTTATTCCCCCACTAAAGATAATTAAAGAACAAAAACGAAGCCGTGAATATCGACACGCTTATTTCAGTGCTATGACGGACGAAGATGCTCAAGCGTTTCTATCATTTACTAATAAGGCTACGGCATGGCTATTCGTTGCTGGCGGAAGTACCCTCCTTGCTCTTCAGGAAACCTATAGTCTTATGAAGCCAAAACACGTGTCTGACATTATTCTCTTTATCATTGTTCTCGTTGTACTGTTTATTGCTTCAATTCTTAACACCGTTTTTCGTATCACACGAAGTAATGGCATTCTAGAAAAGACTTCCCATAAAGAGAAGTCTTCATCTGTTAAATAGTCGTAACTTAAGCTATTTTTTCGAGCTCAATATCAAAAACAAGATCACTATTTGGTGGAATATTAGCAGCTGCTCGTACTGACCCGTATGCCATCTGTGCAGGAATAACAAGACGACGAACTCCACCGATCTTCATCCCCGGAACACCCTGTGTCCAGCCTTTAATAACTTGGTTGAGACCAAAGGTTATAGCATCACCAAAGTCATGGCTACTTTGGAAAATAGTACCATCTTTTGCAAGAGCACCGGTATAATGAGCGGTAATTGTTGCTCCTTCGGGAACCTCAGCTCCCTCGCCCACTATAGTGTCTATAATTTGAAGTTCCGTGACAGTATCAATTGGTACAAAATTTGCTAGTTTAGTGCCTTCAAGGCGGGTTGAATCATTCATATATCTATTCTATCATCTTAAACTTGGCTGTATCCTGTTAGTGTCCCACCAGAATTACGAAGACCATTCTCGTAGCATAAATCCCCCACTAATGCCGAAGGAGCTTTAACATCTTGAAGATCTTCACACCTATAATAGTCTCCGAGGTTCGTCACACTTGACTCCTCCCATGTTCCGTTGACTATTGACCATAGCCGCTTCGAATTACTGTTGTAATCCCCCACTGTACCTTGGTTACCTATAGCGTACGTACCGTTATCAATTTCAAGCACATTCACCGTCACATACATTCCAATACTACTTGAACTAGGTGCTTCATATTCACTTTTGAGTATCGAAAGAATATAGGTCTTAAAACTGCGTGGGCTATTTATAATCTGATTCACGTCAGGATTATTAGAAGTTAGTTCAATACCATTTCCATAATTTACGATGCCAGGAGTTGGGTTATCCTGAAGTACAACCGGCTTACTTGTCGTTACCACTTTTTGAGGTACGATGACCGTTTTTGGTTTCCTATGAATCACCATAACACCAAGACCCACTAAAAGTCCGATGACTACTAGAAGACAGATAATAAGGACTATTCTTTTCTTCAGTACTTTCTTTTTTACTTTTATCATCACCTAAAACCCCCTGTAAGCTATTCTTTTGATCCGAATACAGATTGATGCGACGTTTCTTCAATGAGGCCACTAATCAATAGAATGAGGTCAAATTCAGGGAACATCGATTGTAGTTTTGCCATACGTTCTGCATATCCACTCTGAATCCCTTCAAGCGTGTATATACCGTAGTCTTCTTTAAACGTGCTTGCTTCCCCTGCCACAATATTAATAATTGCAGGCAACATCTTATCGACAAAGCGAACAAGGCGAGCCTCTGGTTCGATTTGCTTTTCATATCTTTCAAGTAGTTGACTTATATGAGGTGGAAGCTCTTTTATGAGCTTTTCTGTCGCTTCTTTTTCGGCTTCTTCCTTCTTTGCCCTGTCTTCATCACTAATACCAAATGTCCATACATCACCCGTGTATGATTCCGGAAGATCATGAACAAGACTAAACTGCGCAACCAGCCCAACGTCTAATTCGGGATAGTAATCAGCAGCAAGTTCCATGGCCGAAATGGCCAAATGAAAGCTATGCTCGACGTCAGTTTCTCTATCCCCATCGGGATAGCGAGGTGCCCTGTCCACAGCCGCAAAACGGACTGTTAAATCCGCTAGTTTAAGGAGATAATCATGTGCTTGTTGCGCCTTGCTAGTTAAATCGTCTGTCATTACTCTCTACAGTATACAATTAATATTCCTCTACCTACAGAACGACTTGGTGCAGACTAGAAGCTTCATATAGATTAACCAGAGTTTCGTTGTCACACATCGCCAATAATCCATAATTACCAAGTACACTTAAGCTTTTACCTTCGACTGAAGTGCCAAGCAACGTATGGCTTATGGAGCCCTCGGCCGTAACCGTAGAATATGGTATACCAGCTTGGGTAGCGTTTAGGTCGACAGGATCCTTAATCTCCAGAGGTAGCCACGAGTAACCCTCTAAATCTCTCGCTACACCCATAGCAAAGAATACAAATAGATGACAGTTTATAAAAGTTGGAGTTGCTTCGTGGAAGCCTAGTGTGCGCTCAAAAGCCTCAGTGATTTTGTCTGCAGGCGTATCATGAATACCCGTTTCGGTCTCCAACTCATCTCCCGTAAGTCTGTATCGATGCTTCACTAGTGTTTTTCGACCCTCAGCTACCACTCCCACGACTTCATCAGCTTCAAAAGAAAACCCAGTTTCTGCACGCTTTAGTACATTAAAAGAGGTAAGAAGTATGAGCTCACTCACCTATGTATAGATCCGTTAAATCATGTGCCATGCAAGTTATTATTTAACTACCTTGGATTATATGCAAGCACGAGTAAAAAGCTTCGTTAGACTAGTTTAGAGTTTTTAGCATACTCTAAAAATGTTAACTCTCTCAATCTTTCGAAGTCTTGTCCGTATTCCGTTGGCTGACCGGACTTCACCAACTTAATTGCTTCATCAATATCCTTTGCCCACACTGTTTCGTATCCTTGTTCTATCTCTTTTTCGGTTCGTTCGGTTTCGGTAATCGAACCAGTTAACTTTGCTAAGAAGCCATAGTGTTCACTCTTCTTATCCCATTCATCTCGATATTCATCGATTTGACCAATTTCTGAAAGTATTTCTACTTCGTGTGCGCCGACCTCTTCTAGCAACTCTCTCTTTAAGGCGATGTCCACGGCTTCACCTTCTTCAACTCCTCCACCAGGTAGTTTGTAGTAATTGTGTTTTGCTACATGCATTAATGCAATTCGAGATTCCTGATCAATAAGAATAGCTCTTGCTCCTGGTCTAATAAAATATGTAGGCCACTTACTTGGAGTTGGTTGCCTCTTAAAATCGCTTTCCGTAATCGTTCTGATTATTTTCATATGTAGTTATAATACCAAAAAGCCACTTGTTTAGAGACCTTTTGCTTATAATATGTTTCTTTGGAATCAATTGTATATTCCTTAGAAAAGAGTACAGTTTAAATTGTCAAGGAATGTTATATAAGGAGGAAAATTACATGGCAATAAAAACCATTGAACGTGTAACTAACGAGGTCGAAGGCCTTGTTATTGCAGAAGGAATATTGGCAGTTCTTTTCGGAATAATAGCACTATTTTATCCCGGAGAAACACTTGTAATACTTATAGCCCTATTCGGTATATTCGTATTAGCTTGGGGAATTATCAACTTAGTAAGTAGCATTGTGAGCATTACCCACGCAAGTACGTGGTGGCTGAGACTCATCTTTAGCGTGCTTATAATCGGACTCGGCGTATTCTTACTTCGAAATCCGGCAGTAAGCTTTAGTACCTTCATCCTACTCGTAGGTTTCACCTTTATTATCCGTGGAATTGTCGAGTTTGTTTCTGCTTTCTTTGAAAACAGTAGAAGTCTACCTAAAGAAATGAAGTCGCTCGCTATTATTGGCGGAATCGTCGGTGTTATAGCAGGACTCATCGTTCTTGCTCAGCCTGTAGCTAGTGGCGTAGCACTCGTTTGGATCATTGGTCTTTACGCAGTACTAGAAGGATCTCTTGTGATTGCTACGGCCATCAAGATACGTTCAATACGAGATAGTTTAATCTCGTAGTTTTTATAGCAGTACTAGGTCTATAAGAAGCGACGCATAAAGGGAGCCTCCAGTTTGGAGGCTCCCTTTATTATGATTCAATATGCCCCTTTACTATGACTGTTGAATTAATAAACCTTATGGTAAAATTTACCTATGCCTACCAAGCCCAACAAAAAGACGACTATAACTTCAGTTGATTCAGGTCACCTGTTTAAGAAGAGAATAGTTACTACTATTCTTTACCTTGTATTAGTACTTTGGATTCTACTTTTTGGAAAAGGTAATCTTGTTGCAAGATTTACTCTTGCAGATCCAGCAGCCCAAGCAGGACTGTTTTATGAGTTTATAATACCAACAATAATCTTAGGTATTATTCTCGGCTACTTACAAGTTAAAGACTTATCACTCGCTAAGTTAAAGGTGTCCAAACCGATTGCGACACTCGGGGTGTCGGTTGTTATTATTGCTGTATCTTTATGGCTATTTCTCTTACTTGATAAGACCTTTAGCCTTTCCTATCTTTAAGTCTTAAAAGTGAAGAGTCCCCCGGATAAAATCCGAGGGACTGCTCTTCAGCGTTGTTATTTGTTAGTTAGCCAACCCCATCAGCCTCAATTGCAGCGTCAAGTACCTCACTGTATGCGACCTGGCCCTCGCCGTTTGGATGAAGCGAGTTAGCACCCGACAGAGCGTTGAAGTAGGGATCGTCATCACAGAGCGTGTGGCCTGAAAATGGCGAGCCGTCGTAATTTGTCTCCACGAAGTGTAGTCGTGCAGCATAATCACTATTCTCCGCTTTGACAGACTCAACTGCAGAGTCTATCTGAGCATTTATCTCTGTTTCGACTGTATAAGCGGTAGACATATCGAATCCACCACACCGCCCAGCGCCGCTAGATGCCAAGTAGGGATAGTCGAGCACGTACACTTGTGCACTCGATGCATCTCCCAAGATGTCCTGGTATAGATCCTCCAGGCTATCAGTCAGGGAAGAAGACTCAATCCCACTTGTCATTACATCGAACGCCGTTGATGTATCGTCACAGTCCACAACACAGGCTTCGGCGTAGAGGTCAAAACCCACATCATCTCCACCTGCGGTTACGCTGACGACGTCAGTGCTGTCCGACAGCGAATCTACCTGCGCAGCTTCGCCCTGATCTGTCGTTTCCATTTCAGTCGAGGTTGCACCAGAGCAGGCCACAAAAGCGCTAAGGTGCAAACTCTCAGCAGCAGCGACGTTATACGCGTACGCTACGTTACTCCTGTTACACTGATCTCCACCGCTTCCGCTGACATTTGAATCAGGAGTGTAATATCCATATCCATGTCCGCTCGAGAAAGAGTCACCCATCGCAACGTAGTTGATACTGCTGTCCGTACCTGGGTCAAACCCATCAACATCCCGTACTGCAGTACCGAACCCTGCACTCGCCACGTCAATCTTCTCAACGTAGGAGTCAGATCCAGTAGTCGTTCCGTATCCCACCGGCAGGTACATGTAGTCACCGTAGATGTCTCCCTGACCTGCAATGGCGTTGCCGGTTGAAGAGCTATCTCCAGTTCTCATGTAGAGACTAGACGTGGTGTCAGTTGACGCGTCAATGTAGACCACGTCAACAGCTGGATAGCCGGTGCTGTTCTGGGTCAGCTGCAGCGTCTCCACAACATTGCCGTCCGTGTCCTCGATAAGGTACGGGTTGGCATAGTACGTCGTGGCCTTCGTGTAGCCAGACGGGATAGTCGGTGACAGTCCTGTGAAGGTCGGCGTTGTCTGATCCATGTCGAAGTTGTAAATTGCTCCTCCACCATAGTAGGCAACAAGCTGACCGTTAGGCCCTGGCTCGTAGATCTGATCGCCAGAGTCTTCTCGAGCGTGACTACTGTTGATCGCGTCTTCACCGTGAAAGTAGATCGTACTGTCGGTGAGTAGGTACACGTCACCTGCGGCATCTGCCATCACTTCGCCGTCTGGATCGGTTACCGGGAACGTGTACTCTGCGTCGGTGTCCTCGGTGTAGTCGGGGCCGTAGCCGTACTGGTGGATTTCACCATTAACATCGACCGCGACGATTTTGTCGCTGTAGGTCCAGACACTCGGTGCGACAGTTCCGGCTCCACCCGCGGCGTTACCGAGGTCGATCGGAGGTGTCAGCTGTGCACCTGTCTCGGAGTTGATCGCGAACAGGTAGCGTTCACAACCCGTCCCTTCCGTGACGATCATATAGACGTTTCCGTCTGATCCGATCGACAAGGAGCTTGGGTTTCCAGCTGTCCCGTAACCTGTTGTCCCGGGGCAG
>Ga0302185_10001438_pt1 | contig 16735 bp, 7 predicted proteins | sample II_Bog_E1_1_FD_200231 | JGI IMG/M metagenome (GOLD analysis project Ga0302185, IMG submission 200231) | Peat permafrost microbial communities from Stordalen Mire near Abisko, Sweden - II_Bog_E1_2 | ecosystem: Environmental > Terrestrial > Soil > Wetlands > Peat | place: Sweden: Abisko, Stordalen... | reverse complement strand
CTATTTTATTTACTTATTAAACATCGAAAATGAAAAATAATTATCATTGCTAACATTTCTACAAGACCTCCTCGGCAAGTATTAGATCTTAGGCATTGAACCCTTGGCAAATTATTTATTTAAAATAATTAATTTTATGGAACAGATATTTTTAAAAGAGGAAAAGGCGTACCAAAGCAGAATTCTCAATAAATTATACGAGATTTCAGTAATTATTCAGTAAAAATACAATCGTAGCGCTGGTACATGCCAAAGTTTAACCTTTGAGTCTGCCTATCCTAAAGTGTAATCTTTCTTCAGAAAACTGTCCTAGATAATATTGAAATAACATATAAGCTACTTTCAATTGTTAAACTGTGCTGATGTTACCTCTGCATAAATTTAAAGCAAACTCAAGGAAAATAGAGTTGAAAAGTTTATTATTCAGACTGATTTTTTAAGATTTATGACCCAACTGTCGCAGTTCGTCAACAATAGAAGTGAATATCACTCCTTCGCATCATAAAGCAGCATTAAATAATTTTACATTTTATTCAAATAAAAAGGAGCACATAAATTAAACATCATCAACTTCATATCCAAACTCATCGAAGTCCTTCAATATGCCAAAAGCCGCAATCTTGCAAATGTATTCAGCTCATCTGTAAAAAGTCAATAGCTGCGATAGGTTGTCACTGATGAGCTATAATGTGAAAGGATTAACAGTGAGCTGCTAAAGATGTAGATAAAATATTTGCGAAATAGTTTTTAGATGCATTTAAAAAAATACATGTGCAATAAAATTTCAAATACTTTGCAAGGCATCTTTCAAGCCATGAATAGTAGCAGCAAAGATTTAACATAGAAAAACATAGACTATCAAAACATTTTGTAAATTCACTAAAAGAGCTAAAAGTATTCTATCATGAACCTCATCGTCAACTAAATATTTAGCCATCTTTAACTTGGCAAAGCCATTGATACCATAGACTTACATGCTTGGGAACTCTATTTCAAATTTATTGCTCGATATATTTAGGCCTATCCAGAAGAGATGATATTTGATGTACTCATCTCCATTTATAATCTGCTTCAGTATAATAAAGAGCTGCTTAGTATATTTGTAAGTTCTATCATCACAATCATCATACAAATCTACTCTTTAATCAAAGTGTCAGAGTCATAAAGATGCGTTAATATGTATAATTTATTTAAAAAAGCCTATTTTCTTATGTCTAAAATATTGTCCAACGAGTCTCTTCCTTAGAGCATCAATAAAAAAATATAAATTTTGATTACATAAACATTCATTGATGCTTTTTCGGAATACATCACTAAAAATTCTATTTATTGGTTCAACATCAGTGAATTATTACTATAAAAAATGGTGGAAGGGTTCGACAAGTGTACGCAAATGGTAAATATACTTTCCAACTCGTCTAATTTTACTAATAATTTTTTGGGTCTAATTAATGCTCTTATGAAGGCAGATTTAATGAATACAAACATCGAAAGTCAGAATTGCAAGAAAATTGGAAACTGTTTGCTAAAACTTATAAAAAAATTTAACATAAATGGTTATCAAACTGAATTGTCTAAGATCATAGTTGGTTTTCCCTATAATCTCATCTATGACACGGTGAAAGATAGTTATAATTTAATCAGGTAAGTTAAATAAGTGAATGGAGTTTGTGATCATCAGTAGGAATGTAGCCAATAGTTCTGTAATGAAGTGAAGGTGACTGACTACGATGAGTAAGTGGTCGATTTTATTATTAACTTGCTCATTGTCTTGCATATAGCTGCTTGTTTGGTCAATGATCCAGTGTTTGAATCACATTGTCAGGGCTCTAACCGGTAGATGTTAACTCTTTTGTATAAATGGAAAACTGGTACTATAAAAGGTGAATAAGATATTAAATATTTTAGATTTATTAACATAGTCAAGAGTATCGAGGTTTGTATCTTAAACGAAAAGCGCACTATGTACTATAATAAACCATTCCTTGACAAATACCGTAACCTCAAAATTGAAGAGTAAATTCAATAAGATTTGTCGCTTCTAGCGAGATAAAACTTCTTTCAAAGTCTGTATCTTTTATCAATTCAGACAGAATAAAAACTAAAGGATTACTTATTAATGTAAAAAGGATTCTTTCTTCGATTGTACATTTCCAAATTAGACATCATTCATTACGCATACATATTTTATTTGGGTCTAATATGTTTGAACCAAATGTATGCTATAATAAACATTCCAATAGCTATTCTCTATCTTTTTAACTCTATCATTATTCTAATGAAAATATCTATTTTTCTTCTGGATTTCAGAAGATTCGTGTTCAGCTACAAGATAGTGAATAGGATCCAGTTTATCGAATATACAAGAGTGAAGAAATACATTCGTTTAGTTTTGAGTTTTGCTATTATCATCAGCTATTCTATACAGTGTGGAGTTTAAATTTTCTATCCTGTTACATTTTGTTTATAAATATCCAAAATTCCAGTCGTCGAGGAAATCATTATCATATTTTTTAAAAGCTGTGAGATTATATTCTACCCCCTTTTGTTCAGTCAATCCTTTGTCCTCATTTGCTGCTACTATATCTACAACGTAGGCCTAAATGACAGTCTAATTACCATATTTCTTACCTTGATTAAAGAGATAGGGCTCTACAACAGTATCTTTATTAACTTAGATGTTACTGATTAGTTTATAATGTTAAAGTCAGTGCCAGAATTAATAACGGTGTTCTATATGTTGCTAATCACAATTTAGGCCATTTTTATGGCAAAGGTATTGGTTGAATTAGGTAAACTGGCTGCTCGTACATTTGAAGGGAACAAGATCTGTAAAATATGTGGTCGTTCAAAAGATTATTTCGAATCGAAAGGAGTGAATTTTAAACATCATAAGCAGTACAAGCATAACATTTGGAACTATATTTAATATTTTATTAGTATGCGAAACAAAGTGAATTTGTAAACTTAAGACAAATTAATTAAAAGCAGCATTGACAAATAAGATTTTAGGTTCTTAAAAATTGATTATCACATATGATCTTTATCTTATTTTTATCAATTAATAAACTTTATCAAATCAAGCAAAACACCATCAAAATAAGGACTTAACAGTCAATACCAAAATTATGATGAAGGGCACCAAGATAATTAAAATCTTCAAATTGTTTATCTTAGGCTAAGTAATCCCTTTCATCTATTATTGTGATTGCTTAATTTAACACTATTAATCTTTTGGTGATTTGACTTCATTAATTTCACTTGTTGATGCCTCATTTAATTTGCTCATGGAAATTTATTATTAATTGGCTGGTGTATTTAACGGCTATTGATTATTCTCTTAACAATCAACGTTTATATTTTAATTTTTGCAATATGTCTCCAGCTCTGGACTTATCCGATTAGCATTCATTTTGACAATTTATTCCTCCAATCTTTCAAAACTATTTTTATCTTTATTGTTATTGTTATTTCTCTGTTCAGCTATCCATTGAGTTTGCAGTTCGTACCTTTCCACATATTTGGCAATTTTATCAATGGGGTGGCCTTTTAACCAACTAAAATATCTTCCATACATTTATTTTCTCTTTTCAAGATTTGATTACATCTTTTTAAGTTATAGACACTGCGCTAATAATGATTTGTATTCGCCCAAATATTATCTATAACCATATAACTGAATGATTGAATATATTTTGCTACCATTTTTTGTTATAAACTCACCCTAATAATTTTACATCCACTCCATTTCTGTTAAACCTGGGTTAGCATATTTTAATAATTTTTCCTTTGTTTTTTATAGTCTTTCATCTTCTTTTTCATCATTGCCCCTTTATCTTTCCAGGCTTTTCAAATTAATTAGTTTTAAATCTTACTTCTTCATTTCCCTTTCTATGGGTAATTAGATAGGCTTTACTTTCTATTTTTCTATTTTTTTGACTTCACTGGTATTTTCCTGTCCTACCTTATCGAACATAAACTTAAACCACTTCTTTTCCTTATCTCTCTACTCATCTATTTATTTTTTAATCCTGTGCATTTGCTGAATAATTGCCTGATCTTTCGAAAGCTCATAGCATTTATTTAGGTAATAGAACCCAAGTTTAATGTCAGGAGTTTATTTGTTAATATACTGCAAGTAGCATTGAGCTTTTTTATAATAAGCTTTAGCAGTCTATTGTATTTTTAAAGCCTAATCCACACTGTGAAGAGAGTCTTCCTTTTTATTGAGTTTAGTCAAGCATGAACAGATATTGAGATAGACCGCAGTGAGATGATCTTTATATTATTGCTAAAAATTCTTATCTTCTTCTTTAATAGCGTAGTTTCCATAAATTAGATCCTCATCCTTCATGTTATCATAGGATTTGGTATCGATATATCTAAATATTCCCAACGCCTATTCATATTTGGAAAGTGCCTCTATAAACTGTTCATTTTTAAATAAATTGTTACCCTGCTTTTTAAGTTTTTCACTCATTGTGATTTGAATCAAATAATTCTGTTGCCGAAGTTGTTTGTATTTCTTAGTAAAGTTGAGACCAGCTTTAAGATAGTCAGGAAGAGATTAATAATTCTTTCTTTAATTCTTGAGCTGACTTTATTTGAGCTGAGCTGCTTCAGTCAATAATTCTTGAAATTTCTACATATTAATGTAATTAAAAATAGTAATTTTCATCGGATGACACTAACATAAATGTTATTGATAATAAAAACGAAGGCATAATTTCTCTTTGGAATAATTCTATTAGATATTAATAAGATTGTTTTAATAAATGTAAATCATGAATTCATTTTTCATAATCTATAAACTTTCTTGAAAATAGTTTCTTAAATAGTTTTGTAAGATAAATTATGAATGTTTGATGGTTTTCTCATAACTTTTTTCAATAATCTACTTATTTAATAATATGTTATCATTCCCAATTAATATAGACGTTAGGACTTGACGAATATTTTAAAACAAACTGCATATTCAAAATTTAATCTCATCATTTTATTTAATTTAAATAAAATTGTACCAATCACAGATCATGCAAAATCAAACTATCCCCAATCCTACATTCTTCAAAACTTCAAATCAAAGCGTTCTACTATCTCCCGCCAATAAGTTCTCTAACGATAATCAATTTGTCAGTCCTAATGCTGAAAACAACTCATTTACGATGGCGCCGGGGCAAATCATTACAGGTCAGCCAAAATATTCCTACTCACCAGCAACGTAACCCTCTTTTAACATTAGTAAGTCAAAAATGGTCCCAGTAGTAGCTTAGTATGTACCTGATAATCGATTAGAAAGTGTTCCTACTCATCATACTTATCTAGAACGAAATCAATAGATTCAACAGCGTATTATAATGGATGAACCCTAATCTTTCCCTCCAAGAATCGCGTACACTTCTATCTAAGCGAAAACTCCAGTATTTCAATCATTTTAACAACAAAAACCTGTCGCCACAGTGCCCATTGAGGAAAACTCTATAGCCTAGACCCCTATAGTCGATTTAAAGCCTGCTACTGTCGTGTATGACAATCATCAAAATCCTCTTGTGTAAACTATACAAGGTAATTGGTATGGAGAGAATTCAAATACTAAAAATAGCTTCGCTCCTCCTACACCTGTTCCCAGGGAAACCAAAACTTGTTGCAGTCCTTGGATACTGGCATTAATAGGACTACTAGCTTTGACAGGGCTTTTAATCACTATTTTAGTCGGAAAACAGACTTCAAGTGGCAGTTAGGTATCAGTCACGCAAACAGTTCCCGTTGGAAAAGTAGGTAGTGCATCTCCAATCTCCCTTACAACCTCAGTTTAAACTCCAAATTTATCTCAAAGTCTAAATGCCCCAGTCTCGCCAGCAGCATCATCTCTCCCAGCTACTTCTACAGCTACAGGTGTATTAGGAATTACATCAGTAACGCCTATCTCTTCTGGTTCATCCCCAAACAACAATACGTCTTCAACAGTGAAAAATCCTACTTCACCTTCACCAACCACAGCTTCAACGGCATCCTCATCAACAACTGTATCCCTTCCTGCAGCTTCAAGCGAACTTTCTCGTTCCAGTAACAGTAAAGTAGGGGCCTCTTTGCCAACACCGACAGCAAGTTCATCTGTACCCAATCAGCCTTCCTCTTCTTCATCTTCCACTACTTCAAGTATGGATATTTCCTCCTCTTCTAATTCCAAACCCCTTACTCTTAACTCAATTCCTGCTCCATCACCCAACAATATGTCTCCAACAGTGAAAAATCCTTCTTCTGCTACATCACCCAACAACAATGGGTCTCCAACAGTGAATCCTTCCTCGACTTCGCCAACCACAGCTTCAGTAGTTCCAACTGCGACGACGGCATCCTCATCAACAACTGTATCCCTTCCTGCAGCAGCTTCAAGCGAACTTTCTCGTTCCGGTAACAGCAAAGTAGGAACCTCTTTGCCAACACCGACAGCAAGTTCATCTGTACCCAATCAGTCATCCTCTCCTTCTATATCAAGCGTGAATATTTCCTCCTCTTCTAATTCGAAACCACCTCTTCCCCCCAACTCAATTGCGGCAATAGAAGTGTGATGACAAAGAACTCTTTCATTATTTCTATAAATATGATGAATTGTTTAACTTTATATTAATATTGAAATATATTTATTTGATAAGACCTTATTAGTATCACTGTTTTTAGAGTAACTATTCACCGTCAGAAGGTTGTTGCTATTAGCTATTTTTTAATCTTTAGAAGGCTATTTTCTCCTTTTTGTGTTTTATGCGTAAATGAAGATTGAGGGATACCAGTGATCCATATAATTTTTTACAGAATTCACACTATATTATTCAAGGAGTACCCGATGTTTCTTATCAACCTCACATGATTTACGGCGAATTCTTTTATGCTTGGTTTTAACGCGAGTTTATAGCTATTTCACTGTTTTTTAGAGCTATTCAATACGAACTCTCAGATTGACCAGTTCATTGGTGTCCATAAGATTTGTCATATTCTTGAACCGTAACACTTGAGGAAGTTTAGAAATAGGCTCGATGTTGTTTTAGCCTTAAAGGAAAGTCACATTCTTTTTACTCATTTTAAATATTTAAATTTTATAAAAAGAACACTCATGACATAAAACTACTTCTACATGTGCTGGCCATCAGATGAGAATAAATTCCGATATTTATTTTAATTTATTTCGATTGTTACTAAATAATAACAATTCAATATTTTACTATTCAACTGTTTTTGTGAAACTGTAACTGGTTTTACAAATAATGATCATATTATTAGGAATAATTTATAAGATAATATGACTTAGACAGAGATTCGTTTTAGTATAAACAATCAGTCTTCCTACTTCTGATTTTTCATTTCATTCCAAAATTATATTTCGTCTGGTATTGCTTTTCTTAATTTGGAACGAATGTTTTAGCAGTTATCCTCGTCATCACGGAGAATGTCAGGGACATTTTGGTCACCATATTCGCAGAAACGTAGATCATACTGGAAGCCTAAATTGACTAGACATTCCCGACGCTTCCGAAAATATGCCATTTCTATAGTACAATCAGTCACAATAGTATAGAAGATAGCGTTATAGCTTTAGGATGATGAGGCCTACTTTGGTCTCATGATGCGGCCCAATCTTTGCAACATTTGTCTACGCGATCCCTTATGAATATTGATTTCGATGGCTACGTTAGCATTTGGCAAATCAATAGCCTCATCTCCTATTCTTGATAATAGCACAGTTTTATAGTAACCCTCTCTGAACATGTCAAACACAAAATTACGATCTTCTATGGAAGTACGTCCACTCAACAAAGGAATTTTTAGTTTTTATGCTAAGAAGTTAATAATGCTAATCCTATCACAAAACACAATGATATGGTCATTAAGTTTTTCATGATATTAGAGAAGATACATTAAAGCTTTAATTTTATTAGGGTTGCATTGATATAAGCCCTCTTTCTCTTTATTTTACTTTGACTTAGTTTATAAGGATTGCTAGTAAAGCCTCTGAAAATCTTTGGTTAATTTAGTACGCACCTCCAGACATTTTGGGTTAGCCAAATAGCCCAGCTATACAAATTTACGCCAACTTCCCACGTAGAGTTGAGGACCTATCATAAAAATAAGTGATTTAATATTTTAATCCTCACGTAAAGGAGTTGCTGTCAGCCCAATTTTTACATGGGCTAACAGTGAGTTAGCAATGAGCGAATTTCCAGGTGCAGGCAACCATTGAGCCTAATCGAATATGATAAGACCCCAAGGCATGAGTCTCATCCATTCATGTTACACCTTTACTTCTTTTTTTACTTCCCCCTCCCTCTCTCTTGACTATAGCTTACTTTTTAGGTTGGAGTAGGTCGATATGAAAATCTGAGCCTTACTCTCACGCACATTGAATTTGTAGTCTTCAATTGATTTTGCTGTCAAAATTATAATTTGTTATTTGGAAAGGCCTTGAGTCCACTTTTAGATCTATCGTTTCCATTGTTAAGCACCTGAATCACTACTACAGACGATTAATGTCTCTTTTTTTATTTTCGAGCATATAGCAATACCCAGCAAAGTTTTTCCTGCGCCACATGGTAATACAATATACCCGCTCTTAGCAGCTCTTTCTCCTTTTTTAGGCTCTAGAACCACTGTTTTTAAAGCCTAACTCTGATATTCTCTTAATTTAGTGAAGGCTTTTAAATCAATTTTCAAATTTTTACAGTGCAATGCACCTTTATTTTTGATAATATCCACGTTACGACGCATCTACTGCTGAATTTGGGTTTTTTCGATAATTTTATCAGATAAAACTGGTATTTCTTTGACAAAAAGTAGACTTGAAAGTTAGTTATGGCAATAGTCACGGACTAACCACTTTATTGTCTTTGATTACTCCTGTTTACACTCACCCATAACTTCTTTTTTTTCTTCTTAAATTTATTTGATGAGTAAATCTCTGATTTCCTTGGGTAAGGACATTTCTCTATTGGCTTAAAATACATAATAGTTTCTGTCTTTTTCCTCGATAAGATATAAACGTGTTACAACCTGACTGTTCATAACAGATGCTATTAGTCCTTGAAGTTATTCGCCAATCGGGGGATTTTTAGTATGTCGTAAAATGAAGTCAGTGATACGGTGATAAGTATATCCTAAAGCTTTAGCTCGAAGAAGACTAGTCCTACTAATTTAAAATTCGTTAATATGCGCTGGTTTTGAAAGGGGCTCAGCGATGTCAGTCAACACCATAATTAAATTAGCATAGTCTTTGCTTTCAGTGAATATATAAATCTTGAAATTGATGATGTAAAATGTTCGATGGGACTCGCCCTACTCCAATTTGATACGTTTGCGAAGTTAGTCCTCTCCTAATAAATCGACACTGCTCTGCCGCTTGAGTAACTATGGAGCAATTTTTTACATTTATATTATAAAAAAATCACTACATAACTACTTATCAAATAAGTCACTGGATTATAAATGAGGCAATAATGTGGGAAGACTATTTAATTCTGGTCTATAGTGATAACTTTTCAAATTACCATTTAACTGAAATTTGGGAATATGGCTAATTATTGCAGAATGCTAAACTTATCAAGCTATAAAATAGAAGCAACTGGGTAAGCTTTATTTTTCAATGTATGCTGCATTCTTGATTGTAAATAGTGCTTTTCTAAGAGTAGAAAAGCAATACATTTGGAAGAGATTACTCTCTGATATCTTTGAAAGGTGATTACTAGCTCTGTATTACTCTAATTCAAGCCCTTATAACTTAAAATTAATAGTTTCTAGGATATGAATTGAAACTTGCTAATGAAATATCGTAATACTTGATGAACGCAAATATTAATCCAAGTTGTTTAACTCATTGTTTCAAAGCTATGCTCACTTAAGAAGTGGATATATCGGCTATAAATGATATTTATTAATCAATTTATTTTAAAAGGTATTTTATATAGATGAGTGATAATAGAAATCATTCATTTGCCTTCAAGCTAACGTTCTATTCGTGACATTATATCCTCCTACTCGTCGTTGAAACGAATCAAATCGTACACCTATGTCCTTTTTGGTTATTTCTATGTAATTCGTAAAAGCAAGAGGCCTCCAAATAAGTGGAAGGGAGTCAATAAAACGAGAAATCTAAAGCGAAAAATCCATCCATAGTAAAGATTAAATGCCAATACTGCAAACAGCCATAGGGTAGAACAACTTGATTTCACACTCTGCTCAAGGCAGCACACATATATTAGATACACCAAATTCAACACGACTATCCATATAAAGTTTTATTCGTCTGTGCTAAAGTACGTGTTTACACTACCAAAACCAATACAGGCTAAAAAACAGACTAATTTCTTGTCGAATATGCGGGAAAGGGTGAGGTAGATAGCAACTATCCCTGCGGCAAGTGCAAAATCACAAGAAATAAAAGATAAAGCAAGCAAGGCCATTTCCCCTATTTTTAATATGGATTTTTCTTGAGCGAGAAGATTGATAAGAGATGCCACCTCTAGAGTTATTACTACAACCAGTGCAATTCTAATGAAAATATGATGCTGTAGTTGATGAAAGAAAACAATTGGTGTATTATTTTAGTGGCCAACATCAGTATATCGAAATCTGATCATCATTGATTAGATACCAAGCGAGATATAACTTGATTGAACTATATTAGACTCACTAGTTCCCAGAATGTGTGTGTATAATTCTTTTTTCAGAGATGAGTTGCTAGAGGAAAATTGGACTTATTTTTATAATTTTATTCCATATTTTGACAGAGAGTGCTGATGTTATTTTTCAGTAAAAGATAAATCTTGAGGAAAAAGCATATTGGAACACTCAAAATTTAGAGATTATTTTTGACTGTAAAGGAATCCCATCAAACTATTTTCTATTCCAACCAAAGGTGCATCGGCCAGTAAGCGACTCAACGTACCTTTACTATGCGTATTGTCAGGTATGAGTATCTCTACTTCTGCAAACAAGAGCTCTTTATCGAAGTCATGCTTTTCTGGGGTGTAGCATACAACACAATCTACAATTTTGCCCTTGCTCAGATTGGATGCATCTGCCTGTGCTGACTACCTTAACAATTACCTACTGAACATATGGGGGAAACTTTGGTCGGATAAATATAGTAATCAGCGAATTGTAGGATAAGAGTGGCCTATATGATTATGAGAAATAGAGTGAGTCGAACTGTTTTCATCCAGTTGCTATCGATTTGAAGTTGATAATTATTATACACATTTTTAAATTAATAGAAACGATTCCTCAATAGAATCATTCCAAATTAACAGTAATCACCTTTAGAAGGGTCTACCCCCTGAAAATTACAGGTAGGTTTTGGTTAACACCCCTCTCACTAATGAATCAAGGGTTGTCTGCTTCAACTCAGCAATGTCATTTAGTTGCTCAGTAATGTGCGATTAATACTAGTTTTTATGAACCTAAAGCAGATCCTACAGTTCGTTAACTCGTTGCTGCAGAAAATAAATAGTCTCTTCAAGTTTATAACGAGACAGGGAAGAGTCATTGGCAGTCAGTTTCTTGGTGCAGGCCTATTTACGTTTCTCGTGAGAACGAACAATAGCTTCAGATCTTTCCAGAGCAGAATAGGTTTGCTTATATTTATGATAAAACCAGTATAAATCCCTTGCGTGTTCGCTATCATCTGCATAAGTAAATAATAACTTTTAATTTCAGATAGTTTTTGCTCCAACTTTTTTAACAACTCTATATCTTCTGCTAATTTTTTATCAATTGGCCTAATTTAATCTTTAATTTATCGCAACTACCTCAATTCTAACTATTTGCTTGTATAAGAATCTAAGTATAATGTATTCTACTTTTAAGATTGGATTGAGATAGCATAAGCGAATGCTCATAATTTCTGTTTTTACTTTTCTACTGTATACGGGAGGTGTTCTCAAAATTATTCACAATATTAATTAACTCATCCTGGTCTGCTTTTATTTCAGAAATTGATCGTTTGGGAGTGTTTTAATCCTATTCAACAACAGGTACCATAGATTTTGATGGATTTGCCATTGAGTAGTTTAAATGCTTATTTTGTGCAGATTATTTGTTTCCGAAGTAATAGCTCTTCTACAGCTTTATTTTATATTCAATTTCTTTTGATTTGAGAGTAAGCATTTCCCCCTTTTAAATATTGCTGCTGCATTTCCTCACCTTGATTTTAGGCTCTTCCTCCTTCGACCTCCCACAAATCATATTGATAATAGTCTCACTTCTCAACAAATCAGATTGATCATTCATCATTTTACTGAGGACAGGTATTTGATTGAAATGATCCTGTTATGCCCTTTACGCCAAATTCGTAGTGATTCCTAATTTAATTTGTTTAAGAGCTTCATCAATACTGGTAAGTGTTTTTTAAAACTAATTGCCTTCCACTTTGCTTAACTGTTTCGCCAAAGTATGACAAACTGATTCGATTTAGAAAGCATGATCGCCAGTAATCTCCCAGCTCGAAAACCTCTAACTTTGAGCTTTCTCTTTTTAGATTAATTTTTGTTCTAATCGTTTAATTTATTCTTTTAGGTTGATTATCTAACGATTGAGAAGGGCATTTTAATCCTTCAATCGACTATTATGTTTGATCTCATCAATCTCCTCTTTTAAGAGAGAAAACCTTTAGTCATTTATACTGCGTTCCTTCATCATTTTGGAGGCATCCCCCATCTTAGACTCCTATTCTAAAGATTTTCGTTATTAAATGGAATTCAATTCATAAGCGGAGGATCTGAATACTATTGCACTTTTTTTAAACATTTTGTTTTCAACTAACAATGACTCCCGTTATTTTTAATCTTTTTATTCTCGACCTGTGACCCTGAGTTAAGAATCTACGGCAGTATCTTTATCCTTGACTATCTTGGATTCAAAGTAACTTTTACTATCGGATATAAAACTATTTGGAACTTACTTCACTTCCTTAACTGATGGCTCCTCTTCTCTTTTAGATTAGGGTTTGAAGCGTAAATTCGATTATTATCGAGAATTGTCATGCTATAGAGGTATTTACATAGCTTTATCCATACATTTCTTCATTCGCTCATAAGGTATGGATTAGGTTATTTTGATATCGATGTAGTCTGAACAGTTAACGCCGCCCTCATAACGTTTATATCCACTTATTTTTTACAACAAAACATCCAACATTTCTCCAGAAGTTAGAGACTCAGTATCATTAATACCCATTTCCATCAATTTGCTGCAAAGTTTTAAACGCAAATCCTCCATTTCTGTGTTACTGTTCATCAGTTCCTTGGGGATAGGGAGATGGCGATGAGCTTCCTCCTTTTCCTCAATATCCTTCTTTAACTGTTTAATTTCACGTTATAACTAGCCAATTCTTAGTTCTAATTTTTTGTTTAGCTATTTAATATTACTTGGTCCTTTGATGTCTTAACTTCTTGATTAATCAAAGAAAGAGGAGTTGCTATTAATTCCTCTCTCTCTTTTGCTGCTAGACCCCTGCTTCAATTGCAAATATTGAAATTTACTCCTAAACTAATTCCTCTCAGCCTCAACATCAGTTAATTTTTTCTTGAAACCATCTAACTCTTCTTTAAGATCGTTGTTTTAAGTCTGTATTTTTTAGAAGTAATCATCTAAAATATTTCGGCATTCCTTGCTTTTCTTCTTAAGACCTTCCCATATTTCTTTTTCCCTCTAAAGATAATCTTTCAATTCTTCAGGGTGGGTGGTTAATAGCCTTGTATGTAGTTTGGTGATTTAATCAATGAAGTTAAGGTCCTTATCCATAAAAATAGAGACATTCTTATCATTTAAATTTTGAATGGATATCTAAATTTCCTTCCGTTTTTGTAGCACATCAAACATATTCTCAGTGGTTATTTCAGCAGAATTTAGCTCTTTAATGTTTGCTTTGATTTATTAAATAATTATTCTTTTTTACTTATCCTGAGAAAAAGAAGAACCACTAATGACTGTGTCTAATGTTTTTTAGAGAAAGTCTCCGCAGTTAATGAAATATTTTTTAATGGTATTCATTAACATTTCTTGGTAGCTTTTCTTAATGGTTATGTTTTCATTGTTCGGAATTTAAAATTTCCATTACTTCATTGAAAAAGTTTAAAACAAAGAATGGATAGGCTTTAAACTACTAAAATTAACTTACCAGTTTTTACTGTCACAGTATTTTTTAAAGGATTTAATGTACATACTGGCAAGGGTGTTATACTTCTCAGTTATTTTTTTTTAGTGAGTTATGAAGGTTTCGATAGTAGCGAGTAATTTTTAGTTATACATGTAGAGCATTTTCATTTAGTTTTATTTTTTAGTCAGTTAGGGACGAATATTGTAATAATCTTATACGATCGAACTTAACTTTTTTACGATTAGAACGGGAAGGTTGCTTTATGTTTTTAGAGCCGAGAGATAATCAGAAGGATTTATTAAAGGAATATCCGAAGAGACCACATTTGGGCCAATGCTCGAATACATAGTTTATTATTACTACAAAGATTGAGACAAGTAACTGCAAATACATCAAGTTTAAAGGGTTTTTTATTCATTGAATTTATTTTTGATTTGCTTTTGTTTTTATGCTTAATTTTTAAGTCAACAAAAAATAGCAATCCAACTTTGCAAAATAGGCAATTAAGTGAGTATATAAATTATAGAGGTCAATCCAAATAGCAGTATCATGAAGAAAACTCTGCAGACAAATGTAAAGGGCTAAAAGAATAAGGAATAGAAGGCATTTTCACTGCGTTTTGAAGAGTAATCAGAGTTAAAAGTGAGACTTTAATCTAAGCAACGATTATGGATGGCCTTATATCAGAGTTAAAATATTTAGTTCTATTATGAAAAAGTGTTTACACCTGAAAACATACCCAATAATATCTTACAAGTATATGACTCGCTGATGGGGATTTTCTAATTCATCTCAGAAAACTATTAAAAAGATTTATCACTAGGTTTTGATGATCAAACAGCAAATTGTTGTTGGTTGATGATGAAGACAACAGTTGGCAAAAAAGAGAAAATCTATCGTCTAGCTCTATAGAAAAAAGAGTATTCCTAATTGATAAAAATAAATGGCAAAATAAAGATACTCTAAACTGAGGTAAACCACACCAGTGAATTACTTTAAAAATGTCGACAAAAAGAAGAAGAGCTGAAGTTGAAGTTGAAAAAAGAGGAGGAAGTGGCAAAAAAATTGAGAAAAAATTATGAAACTATTTAAATTGAAGTTAAAAAATTGAAAGCCAAGGAGTAATAAGAATAACGGCAAAGAGTTGAAAGAAAATGTCTAATATAAGCATTGCAAAAATAAATAGCTGAGACTGAATGCAAAATTCAAGAGAAAGGAGCCATTTCAAATTAAAATTTCGCACATCGGAAGGGAAGGAAAAGAAAGCAAATTTAATTGATAAATAATTAAGTGTCGTCTGAAAAAGATAAAGTAAAAAGAAAAATGTCTTCTAATAATCGCTCATGCATTCTACAAAATAAGACTTATGATAAGGAATAAAGAATGAATAAAACAATAAATACATAGCATTTAGCTTATAAAGAAATGACAGTTTAAGATTTAACTTTAAGATAAAAATCAGTTTCCTAACGTATACAATCCAATGTAAGTTAATACATTTTCAAAAAAACACCAGAGGAGTAAGAACAGCCAATAACCCCAAGAACTATCAATGAAACTAATATCTTTAAATTTTGTTAGACTTAACACCATACAAATGAGAAGTTCAAAGAGGAAAATATCTAAAAACTTCATTCTCATACATAATCGGATATTGTTGCCCCCACTATTCCATAAAATAAATAGATTTTTCTTGAATCCAAATTAAAGGGCTTTATTTACTCAAACTCAGCGCAAAATGAATCAATCATATCTTAAATGCCCAGTCATACCCCTCCTTCTATCTCTCCGATCTCATCCAAAGATATCTCATCAAAAGAAGATTTTTTTGAACAATAGATTGGAGACAAGGTGATTTTAAATCTTAATCAAAGCAATAATATTGACAAATATTAGTTAATTAAAACAAAATACGGTCAAGTGGTCAAGAGAATTAATAAGGATCAACTTTTTTATTATATCACTAACTCTACTGCTATTACAGGAAGACAACATTTTGTTGCCATCATAGAAGAGATAAATTTTCATGATTTCAATTTTGGTATTCGAGCATCATCAGCTCTAAATGTGCCTCCCCGATAGTGGCACTCTGAAATCATATGTCTAGCTGGTTGCACCAAAAAGATAATAATCGGTACTGACTACATCAGTACATAATTATAGTTAAAAAAAGGAGATGTAGTAGTGACAATGGCTGATATGACCTAGAGAAAGGTGTGCTTTTATGTCAATAAAGTTTTAGTAAATGAGACTAAATTACCAGGAGAAGAAAAAGATTGGTATTTTTTTGTTGATTGTGCCACAAAAGGCAATAGGATTAGAGTAGTATGATGAAATGATAGTTTATAAGTTCTAAGAGAAACATTTTTATAGTCACGAATTGATGGATATTAGCGTCAGTGAAGTAAAATTTACTAAATATAAAGTATTTGCATGTACATTATAATTTTATGAAAAATAATCAACCCCAGCCCCGCTCACTAAGTGCCATATAAACCTTTTTTTGCACGAAAAACACGAATTTTAGGCCTCAACGATTGAAAACATAATACACACCATCATTTCCAAGGCAAAATTCAAATGTAGCAAAAT